>OBYR01000121.1_pt1 | contig 91914 bp, 83 predicted proteins | sample 1495491 | NCBI WGS metagenome assembly OBYR01 (sample SAMEA2580206, study PRJEB22360) | human gut metagenome | biome: human gut; feature: human-associated habitat; material: faeces | place: Denmark | collected 2008/2010 | reverse complement strand
CCGCAGATTCCGCGCAAGGTGGCCGAAGACAACAAGCCCGTGACCGACTGGCAGCTGGCGACATTCCAGACGGACTACGACCCGTGGAAAAATCCGTGGATGACGTGATTTTCTGCCTTGTCTTGGATATTTTTGCAAGCGGATGCGCAGCGTATTCTTAATCAGCTGTTTGCACGGCATCCGATTTGCGGAAAGTCTATATGCGTTTCCCGAAAATATTATGCAGAAGTCTTAATTATCAACGATTTATTACAATAATTTCGTTATCTTCGCGTTCGGGAAACAAATAGTATCACTTAAAATATCCAAGAACATGACAAAGGCAGACATCGTTGCAGAGATTGCACGACAGACGGGTGTAGAGAAGACGGTGGCAATGAACGTCGTAGAGGCATTTATGGAGAGCGTGAAGGGGTCGATGATCGCCGGCAACGACGTATTTTTGCGGGGCTTTGGCAGCTTCATTATCAAGAAGAGAGCGGAGAAAGTCGCCCGCAACATCTCGAAGAATACCACCATCACCATTCCGGCGCATAACATCCCTGCTTTCAAGCCCGCCAAGATCTTTCTGGCGGCAGTGAAAGAGGCAAAATAACCGTATTATGGCCGTAGTCAAAGAACGAATCATTCTCCGGAAAGGGCGTCGTCAGGGCGAGAAGATGCCGCACCGGGTCAGCCTGAAAGAGTTGTCGGAGGGCGACTCGCTATTGGTGGAGATTGTCATCGACCGGGAAAACGACGTGGTGTGCCGGTATCAGTTCCAGCCCGAGCAGCTTGCCGGGCGGCGCAGCGTGGCATTCCGTGCCAGCGGCGATCAGGTCTATTGGTTGGGCGGCGTATCACCCAAGCCGTTGTTGAAGACACAGGCTGACAAATTAGTGCCGGACGTCGAGCATGAGGAAGTGGTCGCTCCCAAACGGCGCAGCGGCAAGCCGGAACCGAGGGTACGGAAAGTATTGGTGTTCGACGAATACGGGAAGTTGGCGGCCATCCACCGTTCGTTAGCGGATGTCGCCTCATGGAGCAATCTGCGGGAGAAGGCTATCGACAAGCTCTGCAAGAGCAAGCGGCCGTCGATGGAGACCGGCTATTCGTTCCGCTACTGGTGGAAAGTGCTCGGATTCGATATCACGGATTTCTCGCTGACCGCCTCGCAGTACGACGAGATGTGCAAGCGGAAACCGGAGGAAGATTAAGTATAGTCAAAGGCGTGGGATGGGATTCATTTCACGCCTTTACTGTCAGTCTGCCGGTGGGTCATTGTCGGGAACACAGATGAATTGTGCGTCCGAGAAAGTGATTTCGGCGGCTTCCTCAGGGGAGAACAGCCCTTCGCTGACGAGTTGTTGCATGATAGCCTGTGCTTGCTGCTCGCGTGGTGATTGTTCCGGTTGAGGGACGTGTTCCTGATTTTTGTCCATAGTCTTGCAGGGTGGCTGCTGCCCCTACAGACCGGTTATGTTGGGATACGAAAAGCGTGGGACATTACACTTGTCGCAACACAGGCTCTGGTAAACCTTCTCCCGCAACAGATAATGCCCACGCAAAACGTGGGCGTCTATCTATTTGCATTGCGGGAGTTCGAAATTTACCAGACTTCGTGTTGCAAGGCAAAAGCTAAACGCTTCCTAAATATCTTAAAAAACTACGGCAAAGATAGCGATTATTTGCCTTGTTTGCATAAAGAAGCCGCAGGAACTTCTGAAAATACTTCATTTATCGGCTCTTGCGGCTTGTTTTCCGGTGTTGGAAGTCTGTATATGTCACTGTACTTTGTACAGGGCTATCAGTTTGCCGTCCGGCATATCGGCGAGGAAGATACCGTTCGAGAGGATACACTCATGAAGGCGGATGTCGTCGGGGTCGGATTGCAGGAGGGATTGCCGGGTTTTCTCGTCGATGATTTGCAGGGCGACGCCTTGTATGGTCGCCGAGGTGGTGTCGGGCGGCAGTTGCATCAACTGCTCCAATAGTGATTTTTCCATTTGCCTGAGCATTCGGGAGCCCTAAGTCCCGTCAGGCTCGGTTATACATGCGGAAAGCGTGGGACAAAACCCGCCCGCACCGAGGCTCTGGCAAGCCCTACCCGCAAACAAGTTAAGCCCACGCTAACGCGCAGGCGTCCACTGTTTGTCTTGCGGGTATGAAACGGCCAGATTTCGGTGCAAGAACAAAAAGCTAAACGCTTCTTATGTCTTAATTACTTGCAAAGATAGGGATTCTAAACGAAATAACAGGAAATATAACAAAGAAAGCTACCGGAAATTTCCGATAGCTTCAAATTCAGAAAGAAGGACGGTTATTTCGTCCGGGGCGGAACGAAGACGATTTTCCGCACGCCTTTCGTCAGGATGTACTCTTTCTTCACCGGTGAATAGAGCCGCTTGGGCGGAATATTTTTTACCGTCAAAGTTCCGAATCCGGACCATTTCACGGGCTCACCGGACGCAAGGGTGCGTTTGGTAACCTCGACCGCCTTGTCGAGAATCAGGGCGATTCGGTCCTGCGACACGGGCGGGTCGAGTTCCTGCGAGATAATTCGTATCAATTCTTTCTTATTCATTTCTTGCAGTTCAAATTATAGCGGGACAGACCGTATTGTCGAATTATGGAAAAATCCGCTTACGAGTACAAGAATTCCGGCAGAAAGACGGGGCAGCTGTTCGATGAACGGCCGCAAGTATTCGTAGCGGGAGGTCGTGGTGAGTATCTTCATAATCAATAGCGCCTCGTGTTGTTCAAGCGGTAGGAGCTCGGAGAGGTTCCTGTTTTATTCTTGAAATAAACCCCGAAAAACGATTGGTTCGGGAAGTTGAGTTCGTAGGCAATCTACTGGATGCTGTGTTCGCTCGATGACAAGCGATGGCAGGCTTCCTGAACGATTACGTCATCGATCCATTGCGAAGCTGTTTTGCCGCTGACCTCACGGATGACGGTTGTCAGGTATTTCGGTGTCAAATTCATCTTCTCGGCATAGAAAGCGACGGATCTGTCCTGTATGAAATATCGGGTCAGCAGTTGAATAAAGCGGCAGAAATATTCGTCTCTGCGGGTGCGGACCGAACGCTCCGGCATAGCGACACGATCTTTGCGTTGCAACAAGTCGCTTATAGTGTATAATAGCGCAGCGATCGCATGTTGCAAGACGATGCGGCTGCGTGCGGCATCTGGATTGTTTCCTGCTACTGCCAAGAACGCGAAGAACAACCGATGGAGCCGCAGTCGTTCTCCTGCCGTGAGATGCGACACGGGATTCTGCATGACCTTCAGCCGCAGATCGGCCATATCGCAGGCCGGAATCGGAACATATTGAAGGAGCGCAGGGTCGAACACCATGCAGCGTATCGCACAATTCCTGCATGCGTACACGGTTACTGTCGAGCCGGGACGGAGCAACAACAAGGAATTTCTTCGCAAGTCGTAGCGAGTATGATCCACAGAGAGAGACATTTCTCCTCTGGTACACAACAGTATGCAGAATACTCCGGAGCGGAAGTGACGATTGCGGAGTGCCGTAGATTCTGCAAAATCGGTTTTCAACACGAGGAATCTTTCTGTAGTCTTCGTTTTCGATGTCAGGGCAACGTAACGGACCAACTCGTGAAACGAGAGCGTTTCGGTAATTTTCGTACAATTCGGCTTGTTCATGGTTCGGAATCGATATTCAAGTCCATCTCTTTTCGGACATCCTCTATTGTCTGCCGTCCTTTTTCAGTCGCCGCACCCCTCAAGACGGTAAAAAGTACGCGCATCGCTTCCCCGCGCTCCTCGTTCTGCGCCATATAGTTCTGCCAGAAGAACCTTTCGAACAGTTTATAGTAAAGATCGCCGATCATATAGCCCTCTTCTACCGCCTGATGGAAAATAGCGGGCTGCTGGTGTTGGATGCGTTGCGCTTCATGCAGAATGGTGTCGATTGCTTCCGGATATTCATCGACATCATCGAGAAATACCTGTTTCATCTTATCGAACGTATCGAATGCCTCGACCGCCGAACGAATCAGCATTTCAAGCGGATTGACCTGTTTGCGACAGATCTCTTCCAATTCGTCGTCGAGTTGTTGAATCCCGTATTCGATGCTTTTCGATACGAGCGTGCGCTTGTTGTCGAAAAAATCGTATAGATCCCATTTATCCATGCCGAGTTTTTCGGCGATTTCACGCATATTGAGCGAGCGGATTCCCTCTGACTCGAAAAGAGCGAAGGCTGCTTTCAAAATTTCTTCACGTGTCATAATCATATACATTCTGCCGGTATTCAGGCTTGCTTTTTATAGGTTACGGCTGCCAGTGTATTGAATATCAGCGCGAATAATGCCAGAACCCCATAATTGGGCAGCAGCTCGCCGACAGTCGTTCCTTTCAGATAGACGGCCCGCATGATTTCGACGAAATAACGCGGCGGCAGAAAACGGGTAATGACCTGTGCCGGAGCAGGCATCGAGTCGATCGGGGTAATCAGTCCGCTCATCAGCACGAATATCATCACGAAGAAAAACATGACGAACATCGCCTGCTGCATGGTTTCCGATTTGTTGGCGATCGTTACGCCGATTCCCGACATGGTCAGAATGAACAGCGCTGCCGCCAGATAAATCGCTCCGGGAGAACCGTCCGGCCATAATCCGTAAACCAGTCCTGCAATCAGCATGACGAACGACAATACGACAAATCCGATGATCCAGTAAGGAATCAGTTTGGCCAGCGTGAACGACAATCGCCCGACGGGCGTTACGTTGATCTGCTCGATCGTTCCCTTTTCCTTTTCTCCCACGAGATTGAGCGACGGCAGGAACCCGCAAATCATAATCAGGAGCATAATCATCAGTGCGGGAATCATGTAATTGCGGTATTCGAGCGTCGGATTGTAGCGATTCTCCACAACGACCAAATCCGCCGCAGCCGGCAATCCCTGTTCGCCCCGCAACTCATTCATGGTCTGCATGACGGCCTGCACGGTATATTGCGACCCGAGGTTTCCTTTCAGCGCATTCACGCCATTGGCCGAGATACTGACTTTTTTCGGCGTCCCCGCCGCGAGCGCCCGCTCGAAATCGTCGGGGATTTCGACGACGACATCCACCTCTCCTTTTTCGAGCGCGGCGAGCGACGCTTCATAGCGCTGCGAGACGTCGTGCAGGGTAAAGTAATCCGAAGCGTCGATTTTCCGAATCAACCGCCGCGAGGCTGTCGTATGGTCGTTATCGACTACCGAAACGCTGATATGCCGAACGTCCATCGTCGTAACCCACGGAATGACGAACATGATCATCATCGGAAAAATCAGAACCATCTTCGGCAGAAAGGCATTCCGGAAGAATTGCCGGAACTCCTTATCGAGTAATACAAGTAGTGTACGCATGGTTATTCGAGTTTATCGTTGAACTTTTTGAGCGCCACGCCGACCAGTGCCGCCGTCATTGCCGACAGGATGCAAAACTCCTTGACGACGGCAGCAAAGGGCAATCCCTCGATCATCAGCTTCCGCACGGCTTCGATATACCAGCGTGCGGGGATGATACACGATACGCCGCGCAGGATGCCGGGCATATTCTCGATGGGGAACACCATACCCGAAAGCATGATGATCGGCAGCATCAGCATCATGGCGGAAATCAGCAGCGCCGTGGACTGGCGGTCGGAAAGCGTCGAGATGAACAGCCCGAGCGCAAGTGCCAGCATCAGATAGAGCAGCGATATTCCTACCAGTCCGATCATGGAACCCGACATCGGCATATCGAGGACGAATGCCGCCAACAGCAGAATAGAGGCGAGATTGACGCACGAGAGCAGGAAATAGGGAATCATCTTGGCGAAAATGATCCACATCGGCCTCACGGGCGACACCAGAAGAATCTCCATCGTTCCCATCTCTTTCTCGCGCACGATGGACACCGAGGTCATCAGGGCGCAAATCAGAATGAAGATGAGTCCCATAATGCCCGACACGAAGTTATAGGCGCTTTTCATCTGCGGGTTATACAGCAGATGGGTGTCCGGCATAGCAGCTCCGGCACGCTGGTTCGCCAGCAGGACGCTCTGCATATATCCGGCTCCGGCAACCGCCGTATTGGGATTCGAGGCGTCGAAAATAATCTGCACGGCTTTTTCGGACGCTCCGCCATTCGCTACCGCCATGATCTGACGGTCGTAATCGTCCGCAAAGACGGCCACGGCATCGACATCGCTGCGGCGCAGGACGTCGTTTATCTCTCTTCCGTCGATATATCCCTTGAACGTAAAGTAAGGGTTGGACGAAAGCCGTTCCACCTGACGGCGTATCGCTTCCGTCCGATTCGGAGCGACGGCTGTGAAATCTATGTTTTCGGTCTCCACCGAAATGGCGAACCCGAACAGGAGCGTCTGCACGATGGGAACCAGCAGGGCGATGAACATCGTGCGCGGATCGCGCAGGATATGCAGCGTCTCTTTTTTGACAAATGATAAAAATCCTCCCATATTATTCGCTTCGTTTAGCACCGCGAGCCAGTATGCGGAACACCTCGTCCATCGACTCTGCGGCGAATTGTTTTTTCAGTTCGGAGGGAGCACCCAACGCACGCACCTGACCGTCTACCATGATCGATACGCGGGAGCAATACTCCGCTTCATCCATATAATGCGTCGTAACGAAAATCGTCGTACCTTCGTCGGCCGCTTCATAAATCAGTTCCCAGAACTGGCGGCGTGTCACGGGATCGACACCGCCCGTCGGTTCGTCAAGAAACACTACCTCGGGTTTGTGCAGCGTGGCGATCGAAAAGGCCAGTTTCTGCTTCCAGCCCAGCGGCAGCGAGCCTACCAGCGTATTGATTTCCGAACGGAAATGCAGCCGGTTGAGCATGACTACCGTGCGACGGATCATTTGATTCCGGGTAAGCCCGTAAATACCGGCATAAAGCCGGATGTTCTCCAATACGGTCAAATCATCGTAAAGGGAAAACCGCTGGCTCATATACCCGATGTGGCGCTTGATCTCTTCCCCTGCGGTCATCACATCCAGACCCGCCACCGTACCGCTGCCCGACGTCGGGTAACTCAACCCGCAGAGCATGCGCATCGCCGTGGTCTTCCCCGCACCGTTCGCACCGAGGAAGCCGAAAATCTCGCCCCGTGCGACATCGAATGTAATACGATCGACGGCTTTGAAATCGCCGAACGTCTTGCATAACTCTTTTACGGATATAATCGGATCATTCATGGCGCATCAGTTTTATGAATACATCTTCGATACCTGCTTCGACGGGACGGACTACGACGTTTCGGAACCCCAGACCGGTCAGTTCGTCCGCGAACCGTGCCGTGTCGAAGCCGCGTTCGGTGACCATGTGGTGTGCCTCCCCGAACGGATAGCACTCCTTTACCCCTCGTGTCCGCCGCGCTTCGACGAGCAAGCCGAACATCTCCTTGCTCGAAACGGCATAGAGCGGTTCGTCGAATCCGGCGACAATGCCCTGCGGGGTGTCGATACCGAGGATATGCCCTTCGTTGATCAGGGCGATACGGTCGCAGCGGCTCGCTTCGTCCATGTAGGGCGTCGATACGAGCATCGAAATGCCTTTAGATTTCAATTCGGCGAGCATATCCCAGAACTCGCTGCGCGAGACGGCATCGACCCCCGTCGTCGGTTCGTCGAGGAACAGAACCGACGGGCGATGAATCAGGGCGCAGCACAGGGCGAGCTTCTGTTTCATGCCTCCCGACAGTTTCCCTGCACGGCGGGTGCGGAACGGTTCGATTTGCTTGTAAATCGGGGCGATCAGGTCGTAGTTGTCTTCGACGCGGACTCCGAACAGGGCAGCGAAAAATGCGATATTCTCTTCGACGGACAGATCGGGATAGAGCGAGAAGCGCCCCGGCATGTAGCCGACCACCTCCCGAATCTGTTCGTACTCGGCAACGATGTCCATCCCATCGACCGTCGCCGTTCCGTTGTCGGGATTGAGCAAGGTTGTCAGCAGGCGGAACAGCGTGGTCTTACCCGCTCCGTCCGGGCCGATCAGGCCGAATAGTTCGCCTTGCCGCACGTCGAACGAGACGCCATCCAAAGCCGTCACCTTCCCGTAACACTTGGTCAGTCCGTTGATTTCTATGGCGTTTTGCGTTTCCATCATTTCAACTTTAAGATTCGATTATGATTTACGCAGTTTCACTTCGCCGTAAAGCCCCAGTTTCAGCCGTCCGTCGTTCTTCACGGCAATCTTCACGGCATAGACCAGACTTGCCCGAGAGCTTTTGGTCTGGATGTTCTTGGGTGTGAATTCGCTCTCCGATGCGATCCACGTGATGCGTCCCGGATAGTCGAGCTGTTCGTCCCCGCCGAAATCCGCCGTAACGGTCACCTCCTCTCCGATTTTCAGACTGCTCAACTGGTCGGAGGTAAAATAGGCCCGCAGGTAGACGTTCTCCATATCGGCGACCTTCATGAGCGGACGGCCGACGGCTGCCAGCTCGCCCTGTTCGCTGTACTTGGCGAGCACCGTTCCCGAAATCGGAGACGCGATACGGCACTTCATGAGACGGTCGTCGATCTGGGCGATCTGCAATTCGAGCGCCGACGAATTTTCATCGATGGCTGCCGTATTGTTGCCCAGTGTCGAAAGCAGCGCCTCCAACTGTCCGTTCAGTATTTTGAGCGAAGCATCTATGTCGTCGAGCTGTTTGGTGGTCGCCGCTCCGTCTTTCAACAGATTGACGACACGGCTGCGCTCTATCTCCTGTTTGGCGATCTGCTCCCGCAATGCGGCCGCCTGTTTGCGGATGTCGGGACGATTGCTCACCACCGATGCCCGCTGGCGTTCGAGCTGGAGTTTTTGAAGGTGGAGCTGTACGGTATCTATCGCACCGATCTGTCTGCCAGCCTGCACGGCATCTCCCTCTTCCGCATCGAAGCTGAGAATACGCCCCGCTGCTTCGGCGGAAACGACGACCTCGGTCGCTTCGAATGTTCCCGTGGCATCGAAATCGTTGCCGCGTCCGCAAGCAACCATCGTAAGTAAAGTCGCGCTGTAAAATAAGATTCGTTTCATGATCGTTCTTTTTATCGGTTTATCGTATGTTTCAATTCGTAAATGGTTTTGACGAGTTCGATTTCGCGGGCGGAGCGGGCTGTTGCAGCCGTCGCCTCCTCCGTGATTTTGCGCAGCAGATCGTTCGTGTCGATGACGCCGTTCCGCAATTTCGATTCGGCGGCTTCGCGCACCGAACGGCGCAGGGCCACGATGCGGTCGTCGTCGGCAAGGGCTTTGCGCAGACGGGCGATGTCTCCGTTTTCGGCCGTCGTTTGCAGTTGCGAGTTGAACAGAAAGACCTCGCGCTGGACATCCACCTGCCGTTTGGCGGTGCGGAGTTTGTTCAATGAATTTTTCTTGGTGTAATAGGCTCCGAAATTCCACGACATCTTCACGCCGATCATCGCATTCCACGACCAGTCGCTGCTCATCATGCTCTCGAAGAAATCCATGCCCGGATAACCATAGTATCCCTGCGCGAAGAGACCGAACCGAGGGCGCGTGGATGCCTTGACGAGTTTCTCCTGCGCGGTGAGTTTTTCTATTTTCGCATCGAACAGAGCCAGTTCCGGACGGGCATTGTCATAAGAGGCCGGCTGCTCGGCATCCGGCAGAATAAGCGGCTGCTCTCCCAATTCCTTTCCGATGAAGATTTCGAGCATCCGGCGATAGCTTACGCGGGAGGCTTCGATTTGAGTGAGCTGCTGACCTACGGTAAGAAGTTCCGCCTCGACCATATCGGCGTCGGTCTGCATGGCGACGCCGTTCCGTTGAAGCGACCGCACTTTTTCGAGGTTGCTGCGCAGCAGCTCGATCGTGAGGCGGGTTTGCCGGATCCGCTCGTCGAGGAGCAGAATGCCGAAATATAGATTGTCCACGCGACCTTCGAGCGTATGGAAATCCACATCCGTCGCGCGGTTCTGTTCTTCGGCCTCCGCTTCGGCAATCCGTTTGTCGGCTTTCGTTTTGCCGCCGTCCCATATCGTCTGATTTAGTTCCAGAGCGATTTTGTACTGATCTTTGTTGATTCCGGGAATGGCTACGCCCTGCTGCGACAGCATTCCGGTAAGAGCGTCGGGAAGCGTCGGAACGGCGGTCTGCCATGTGGCTTGCGCGGCGAACGCGACTTGGGGAATCCATGATTTGTTGGCATTCGACAGGGTGTACTCCTTCGTTTGCCGAATCAAATCATACTGCCGGATTTCGGGATAGTGCTCCCGCGCCAGGCGGCGGCACTCGTCGAGGGTCGGCTGTGCTCCGGCGACATAGGCTGTCAGAAGACAGCTGCAAAGAATTACAATTTTTTTCATGAGTTATATTGTTTGAGATATTTCTTTATGAGTTGTGCATGTGTGATTTTGAATTGTTCGAGGATTTTTACTCGATTTTCTTTCCTCGTTGAACTGAGTAGCGGAAAGGCGATGCACGGTGCGATGATCAAGATTAGGCATTCGAACAAGATTGCCTGTGCGTGCTGTGTCCTCAATGCTGTTTTTTGCTCGATCCGTAGAGCCAATACATTGATAAATCGTTCGGTCTGCGAATACATGCTGGCAAAATGTTTCGGACGTATATGGAATTCACGGATAAGAAACAACGACAGGTCTGGATTGATTGTCACGAAATTCAGCAAACGTTCGATGCTCTCATACGATATCGATTCATTACCTATAAAGATGTCGGAAAGTACTTCGGAGATTTGTCCGAATACTTTTTCTAAAATCCGATCGAAAAGTTGGTCCTTTGTGCGGAAATAGTAGTGCAGCATAGCATGAGTCACTCCTGCTGTCTGTGCAATCGAGGCAGTACGTGCTCCGTCGAATCCTTTTGCAAGGAATTCTTGTTCGGCAGCTTCCAAAATCGCTTGCTCCTTATTCTGCAATATCCTTGTTCCCATATGAATCTTAACCTTTTTTCTATGATGCAAAATTATAGAGTCTGGATGGCGTGGTAAATGCCAAGATTATGGATATATTGAGCAATATCGACTATTTTAGCCGATATAATCCGAAAAGGAATGATATATTGGGAAATATGCGTTACATTTGTATCGTAAACAGGGATATGTTATGGATAGAGCAAGCATGATTCACGCAGAGCCGTACCTCAATAGTTTTATTCCCGAATACAATCATAAGTCGGGGATGTTCCTATGTATGTCGGGAACGGCGGAGGTGCTGATAAACAACGCGGTTTATCGTTTGGAGAAGGGGGTATTGTACGTTGTCAGCCCGTTGGTGACCATCCATCGGATTTCACAGAGCGCGGATTTCGACGGGATTCATATCCTCGATGACTGGGAGGTTTTTTATCCGGTCATACATACCATTATCGATACGATTCTGCAACTGAAATTGCGGAACAGCCCTTGTTTGCGGTTGAATGAGACGGAGGTCGAATTTTTGATTTCGCGCAACGATTTGATCGAGGGAAAACGCAGGGAGATGGAGAACGCTTCGATAGCGGAAGAGAAAAATCTGATTCTGCGCATGATTCAACTATTAGAGCAGGAGACGATGTTGGAAATCATCCGCGTCTATTTTCGCAATAAAACGGTAGAATCTCATCCGATGGACAAGAAAGAGAGCATCGTATATAATTTCATTTATTCTCTCCACTTCAACTTCAAACAGCAGCGTTCCGTAACGTTTTACGCGGAGGAGGCACGGTTATCGACCGGCTATTTTACGGCTGTCGTGAGGGAGAAGACCGGACGTACTCCTTCCGAATGGATCATCGACATAACGATAACCCAAGCGAAGCTCTTGCTGGAGAAGACGAAGAAAAGCATCAAGGAAATTGCCGCCGATCTGAATTTCCCGGAACAGTTCACGTTCCGCAAGTATTTCAAGCAACACACGGGAATCGCTCCGAAAGAATATAGAGTAATACGATGTGAAAATTCTATTATACAATAATGTGATCCTCTGAAAAGTGTTGGGGGGGATTGGGAAATATTGAATTTTACATCTATTTTTGTTTTATTGAAAAAGTTGTTTGAGAGCACGAATAACGAAGTATTCCAAACGCCTTACAGCTTACTTATCCGTTGCCCTTTCTCTTGCAAAATTCTTCTACTTCACTGGTGGTGAGATCAATACCGCCAGTCTATCTCAAAGATGCGATTTAAGCCGAATGCAAAAGCCGCTTCTTAATACAGGCAAAAGAACTGCATCGGTGTTTTCGGACGTTACGCCACGAGTCATCAATCAGCAATTAGAGGAATTCGTATTTCACGGCATCATCAGGAAGAAAAATTTTACGGAGTTGCCGCCGTATTCCGAATACCCGCTGACGGAAACTGGTAAGAGCCTGTTTCCTTTGATTGCGGAGCTCGAAAAATGGGGAGCCAGATCTCGACCGGTCCTGAAAGAGATTCTGGGAATGAGTAACAGAGGCGTTACGATTTGCAGGACAAACCGCCGCCCGAATCTGTTCTTCAAGCGGCATTTTATGTATCGTCAGATTGCCTGCTGCCCCCAGCTTCCGTACCGTGCATTCATTCGCCGGCCGAATCCGAATGGCGCGTACGCGATGATTATTTTATCCGGGGCTCGATAAAGACAATTTTCCGCACGCCTTTCGTCAGGATGTACTCTTTCTTCACCGGTGAATAGAGCCGCTTGGGCGGAATATTTTTTACCGTCAAAGTCCCGAATCCGGACCATTTCACGGGCTCACCGGACGCAAGGGTGCGCTTGGCAACCTCGACCGCCTTGTCGAGAATCAGGGCGATTCTGTCCTGCGGCACGGGCAGGTCGAGTTCTTGGGAGATGGTGCGGATAAGGTTTTTCTTGTTCATGCTTTATATTTAGTTCAGGCATTGATTCTTTCCTTTACTTTCTGCCATGCCGGAGTATCGAACAGGCAGCAACGGCGCATGGTATGCTGCATCTGCTCGAAACGGCAACGGGGTATGACGAAACTCAGTTCGTTCTCGCCGATATGCGGTCGTACCGACGGGTCGAGCAGTCCTATGAAACAACGATGACCGTGAATACGGTTCTCGCGCACGGCAAACGTCACGACCGAACCGCATCCCGAACTGAAAACAGCGGAGACGGCATCATCGGCATTGTTGTCGAAGAAAGCCCATGTCGCCAGACCCGACAGCATATCGGGTGTGGCGAAAAAGAGCAGGCCTTCCATCGTGTCGATACTTTCCACCTTGTCGATGCGGCTGAAGTTGAGATACAGCTTGTCGGTGAGCCGTATATCCTCTCTATGTACGAAATCCAGTACCTGTTCCGGGGTATCCTTGTACCTTTCCGTGAGTGACACAAAACGCGGTATATGTTCGGGCATCGGTGAGAATCCCGTGTGGAATTTTCCGCCGCCGCAGCCTATTGTGTCCGCGTTCAGACTGACAGGCTCGCCTTGCCGTACACGGTCGAACGCCTTGAAGAAACAGCCGCTTATCTTTTCGATTTCAGCCATCGGCGTGTCGCTGTATTCAAACACGACGGGCAGAGGCGCATGGGAGCCGAATGCCTCCCGATAATTGTCGATGAACTCGTGTATGCTCATTTGATCACATTTATTTGATATTTCCGTACCGTCTGTCACGGCTTTGATAGAAACGGACGGCTTTATTCAAGTCTTCCGGAGTAAAATCCGGCCAAAGCGTTTCGGTAAAATAGAGCTCGGAATAGGATGCCTGCCAGAGCATGAAGTTGCTGAGTCTCTTTTCACCTCCTGAACGGATGATTAAATCAGGATCGGGAAGAAGACGCGACGGCATGAAATCGGCTATATCTTTATCCGATATGGCGTCTATGCTCAATTCGGCAGCGGTCACATGCCTGTATAATGCTTTTACCGCTTCGGTAATCTCCCACTTCGAAGAATAGCTGATACAGATCGTAAAGACCATCCCTGTAGCTTCCGCCGTTCGTTTTTCCAATTCGGAAAGGTATTTTGCCAAATCGGAAGGAAGCGTGTCCGTTTTCCCGAGAACATGAAATCGTATCCGGTTGCGGAATATGGTTTGTTCATCAATGGAATTCCTGAACAGCTCCATCAGGTAATCGATTTCTTCTTTGGGGCGCTTCCAATTTTCAATGGACAAAGCATAGACCGTCAAATAGGGTATATGCAGCCGCGCTGCCGCTTCTGCGATCCGGAAAACGACTTTGGCTCCCGCGCAGTGACCGAAACTTCGCTTCTGCCCCTGTTTCGCAGCCCACCTGCCGTTCCCATCCAGGATGATGGCGATGTGCTCCGGTAATTTTCTCTGCCCATTCATTCTTTTGTATTTACAATCCTTTTCTTCCACGGCTTGAATACGGAGATGATTACAGTAATCAGAAGCATCACCACCTGCGCCGCACCCCACCAGAAATTAGCCTGTTCATTTGCAAAGAACCGGTCGCTGATGTCTGAATAACGGGCAATTTCGGTATATGGCAACACATTGTCATTGACAAGCGGTCCCATGATAAAAGTACCGGAGATGGTCATCAGCAGGAGTAGTATCCATTTGGCCGTAATCCAGCGCAGCCGGAAAAATCCGAACTTGCTCCATATTCCGTACACGATGCCTGTCAGCAGACAACCGGTGGCTCCGGTAATGATCACCAGGTCATCAATGGTTTTGAGCGAGGTGCCGAAAATGTACATTTCGTTGTTGCCCCGGGGCGTGACAACACACAGAAGCAGTGCCATTGCGATTGCACCCCCAAGCCACATGGAGGCAAAAAGCAGGTGGAAGATTTTCAGGACTTTAAGTCCGTTGGGATTAAGTGTTTTCATTTCATATTGTTGTTTATTGATTGGAGATATTTTTATTCGAACCATTGACAGCGGATTTATTCACCGTTTTCTTCCACGGCTTGAATACGGAAATGATTACGATGGCGAGCAAGGCTGCAAACTGCAAGGAATAGAGTTTGGTCTGTCGGATTGTAAACAGCACGTGCGGATCGTTCATCGCCGCATCACGGCCCTTGTCCACAATATCGATCGCCTCTACGGTCATAGGATGGTAGTAGAACGTACCTATGATTGCAACGGCAAGGGCTATCACCCACTTTGCTGTCAGCCAACGCTGTTTGAAAAAACCGAAATTGGTCTTGACCCCATAGATGATAGCGGTTATGAACACTACGGTTGCACCGGGAACGAGTACGAAATCATCCACCAATAGTATGGCACTGAGCAAAGTGTAAAGCTCATCTCCGGTTTTTGCCGGCCAGAACGACAGAAACCACATAGCCACCAACGCACCAATCCACCACGATGCAAACAGGATATGAAACATCTTGACCGTTTTCATTCCTTTCGGAGATAACATCTTTTTCATGGTGCTATTTGTTCAGGTTTTTATAGATTTCATCCAAAGCCAATAGAAAGTCGCGGCGGCCTTGGGGAGCCATTCCGCTCAGAGCTTTGTCTATCACGCCATTCGCTACTTCGATCACCCGGGGCATCAGCGTTTTCCCTTTTTCGGTAATGTGAACGGCATTCTTCAGCGGACGAATCTGCGAACGCACCACCAACCCTTTTTCCTCCAGATTGTCAACCGTCCGTTTGACAGCCGCCGCATCCTTGAAAATCGTGTTGGCTATCTCCAACTGGCTGAGCCCGTCTTTGTAATACACACATCTCAGCACGATAAACTGTGAATGCGGCAGGTCGATGCCTGCCTCTGCAAGGGCGGCATTCGCGCTTTTTGCGAGGGCGATGGATGCACGACCCATCAGAAAGCCCAAAGAATAGAATTCGTCCATAATATTTAATTTTTTTGCAAAGGTAATAAAATATTGATTAGTCAATATATAAAAGCTGCGTTTTTTTATGTATTTCACAAACACGGTTACCCCAACGTTTTTTTCGACCCACCCTGTTCGCCTTTACAGAACAACAATCCCATCAGTATGCAGGCTATCAATGACATTGTCGCTCCGAAATAAAACGGTAGCCGGTTACCTAAATGGTCGTACATCCACCCACCTAAAAAGCTGGCGGGAAGCAGGGTGAGTCCCAGTACGGCATGATATAGTCCATAGCCTGTACCTTTCATTTCCTTAGTTGTTATATCAGAGATAAATGACTTTTGGCTTACATCCGTCAAGGCACTATAGATGCCATAGAGGATAAAGAGGGGGATGAGTGTCCCCAAACTACTGAAAGATCCGAATAGGAAATAGGTCAAGGCATAGACAGCAAAACCTGCCACGATGAGCCGTTCCCGACCGATACGGTCGGATAACTTACCGAAAGGTACAGCAAAAATAACGCTCACCACATTAAATATCATATAGATAATTGGAATCCACGCCTTGTTGACCCCCGTTTCAGAGGTTTTGATGATGAGCAAGGCGTCCGATGAATTGCCCAAAGAGAAGATGAAGACCACGAGAAGAAAGAGGTAGTAGCGACGCGGAAGCTGGCGTAATGACACCATCTTCCGGGCTTTCTTATCAACGCCTCCCGCTTCTTTCACACCGATGATTACTGCCAATACACCCAACACGGCAGGAATGGTAGCCCAAAGAAACAGACTGTGATAATCGTCAGCCATAAGGTAGAGCATCAGGCTTGCCAGTAGCGGACCAATGATTGCTCCACTGTTGTCCATCGCTTTTTGAAAACCGAAGTTCTTGCCCACTTCCTTTTTGTCGATAGAGGCTGCAATGAGGCTATCGCGTGGAGCAGCCCGGAATCCCTTGCCGACACGTTCGGCGAAGCGGGCTATCAGCACTTGAAAAGGAGCAGTAACAAATGAATAGAGCGGAGTGACCAACGCTGTCATGCCATAGCCCAAAATCATAAAGGGTTTGTTACGCCCTATTTTGTCGCTCCAATAACCCGAAGCGGCTTTGAGCAGGGAGGCGGTACTTTCGGCAATACCCTCAATTAGCGAAATGGTGGTCTTCGATGCACCAATGGATATCAAGAAAAGGGGCATCACGCTATACACCATCTTGGTGGAGATGTCCGTAAAAAAACTGGTAAAGCCGGTAGCCACCACATTGCGGTGAATACCGGCAAAGATTGATTTCCTCATTTACATATTTATTGCATTGTTGCCCTCACATACATCCCCGTTCGGAACTGTTCACTGCCGCACGTTACCCGTGCATAGACTTTTACCGAGCGTGTGTCTTTATCGACCGCCCGGTCAATGTGGCTTACAACCGCCTCGAAGGTCTTGCCGGGCAATCCGTTGGCGGTAAATGTCCAATGCTGTTTTTCCTCTATGGCATTCAGGTCTTTCTCGTAGGCAGTGAGCATAAGCATGGTTTCGTTACGGTCTATCACCTCGCAGATGCGGTCTCCCGTTGAGAGATACCTGCCGATATTCGCATCCATGTCAGCCACATATCCGCTGATGGGTGCTGCCACGGTGAGCGAAGGGCGTATGCCATGCGAGAGTATTGCGGCGGGGGATACTCCAAGTTGCCGCAGCCGGGTGGCGGAAGCGTCCATGCGGCTCTTCATCGAAAGATATTCCGCCTTGCTCTGCTGGAGTTTCTTTTGCGAGGCAACCTCGCTTTTCGCAAGGGTCTGCTGACGGAGGTACTCGGCTTCGAGAAATTCGGTCTGTGCCGAAGTTTCGAGGTAAGTCTGTTGCAGTTCCACAAATTCGGGATTGTCCAGCGTGGCGATTATGTGTCCTTTGTTCACATATTGCCCCGGACGTACATTGATGCCGGCTATTGTGCCTCCCATAAGCACCGTCACGCTGGCATGACGGTCGGGGGCGGCGGTAATGACACCGCTCAGGGAAAGAGGTATCAGCTCCGTACCATTATTGTGAGATGTCGAGTCCATAGGGAGATTGGAAGGTGCGGAGGATTTTATCTCCTTATTATCTGCCAAAACACTCTGGGTTTCGGTCTGGTCCGCAGACTTGTCACTGCATGATGCGAGCATGGATACCGCAGCAAATAAAACGATTATTCTTTTCATCGGATTTTTTATTTATATTCCATTTGTTCTTATTCTGTATATAACTCCACCTCAAGTACTGAAACATTGTAGAGGTAAAGTGTCTGCATATAGCTTTCGCGGATGCTCCGGGCACTTTGGATGCTCTGCACCAATTCCACGATGTCGGTATCTCCTTCCGAGAACTGCATCAATGCGCTTCTCTGCAAGGCATCGGCTTCCTGCAATGCGGCTCCGGTATAATAATCAAGCCGTTCCTGCTGTTGTGCCAACCGTCCGCGCAGTTCCGCAACCTTGTTATCCAGTTCCGTGCGGTTTCTTTCCGCTTCCCATTCGGCCATCCGCCACTCCAGTTTCGCCTGACGGCTGCGGCTGCGCTGAGGGGCGAAGATGATGGGAACGGATATTCCGACCATAAAGCTGTTGAGTCCTTTGGACGGAGCGATTTTCTGGCAGTTGTATCCAACGAAAAATTCAGGGAAAAAGCGGCTGTTTTCCAGCCGGTAGGCTTTCTGTTTCTCCGTCACCTGCCCTGCAAAATATTCCAAGTGAGCCGTTGACAGTTCATTATGACCGGGCAAGTCCTGAAAACGGACTTGCAGGGTGTCTTGCGGAACCACAGCTTCTCCGGCATAAAGGCTCCATGCAAACCGTTTTTCCGCAAGGCTCAGCTCTTGGTGTGCCTCAATCCATCGGGTGTGCAGTTCGGAGGCGAGCGTTGCGATCATGTTGCGCTCCACAAGGTTGATGTCGCCCTGTTCATAACGCAGATCTCCGGTCTGTTTCAGACGTGCCGCCAAGTCCTCCTGCTCCCGGTAGAGGGAATACAGGCTGTAGGCATACTGGTAGCCCGCCCATGCCCGTTTCACTTCTGCGGTAATCTCCTTCTGAACCATGTCGCGGTAATGCCGGGCTGTCGATACGCGGGCATTGACCAATGCGTTCTTGTAAAACGGCGTAACGGGCGAACCGAGCGACTGCTCGACGGAAATCTCATAGTCCTTGCGGTACTCACCATTCAACTGCCCCCAAGCGTAGCTGACGGAAGTGTTGCCGCCGTCCCACACTTCGCCTTTGGCTGCGCGGTTCCGTTCGATGTCCGTTGTGGCAACCTGCATTCGCGGGTGGTTCTTCAATGCGATTTCAACCGCTTCGTCAAGGCTTACCCGTCGGGGCGTGTTTACGGTCTGTGCCATACCCGGAAGGGATATGCCGGCAAGAAGCAGGATTGATACGAGCCGCAGGGACTTGGCACGGCGGCGACGGTCACTTCTCAACCTGAACACACCTACAAGATGGTAAAGCACAGGGATAACGAGCAACGTGAGCACGGTGGAAACCAGCAGTCCACCGATGACCACGGTTGCCAACGGGCGTTGCACCTCGGCCCCGGCAGATGTGGCGATAGCCATCGGTACAAAGCCGAATGAAGCCACCAATCCAGTCAGCAGTACCGGACGGATCAGGTGTGTTGCTCCACGCATGACAGTTCGATAGGTACACATGGTATATTTCGATTGTTTTTTCAAATCGTTGAAATGGTTGATCATCAGGATGCCGTTCAGCACCGCCACTCCGAACAGGGCGATAAAGCCCACGCCTGCCGAGATGCTGAAAGGAAGTCCGCGCAGCCAAAGGGCTACAATGCCCCCGATAAGCGACAGCGGCACAGTGGAGAATACCACAAGGGTGTAGGTCAGGCTCTTGAATGCGAAGAACAGGAGCAGCAATATGAGGGTCAGGGCTATCGGTATCACGATGGTAAGCGTGCGGATGGCATTCTGGAGGTTCTCGAATGAGCCGCCGTATTCAAAGTAATAGCCGGGCTTCAGCCGGATATTCCGGTCAAGCTGTTGCCGGATGTCGGCTACCACCTGCTGCGTGTCGCCGCCACGCACGTTCACGCCCACCACAATACGGCGTTTCGTTGCGTCACGGTTGATTTGCAGGGGACCGTTCTCTATCTTCGTGCTTGCCACCTCGCTCAGAGGGATGTTGGCTCCGTCGGCGGTGCGGACAAACAGGCGGTCCAGATCCACATCGGTCACCAAGTCGCGGTCAAGGCGCAGCACAAGGTCGAAACGCCGTTCATTCTCAAACACCACACCAGCCGTTTCTCCGGCGTATGCGGTGCGAATGATCGTATTCAGTTCCTCGATGTTGAGCCCGTAGCGGGCGATTGCCGTGCGGTCGTATTGGATGAGCAACTGCGGAAGCCCCATTGCCTGCTCCACAATCACGTCGCCCACGCCGTTCACCTTTTCTATATAGGAGGCGGCTTCCTTTGCCCTGTCATAAAGTTCCGTCATGTCTTCGCCATAGAGCTTGATGGCTATATCGGCTTTCGAGCCGGACATCAGTTCGTTGAAACGCAGCTGGATGGGTTGGCTGAAATTGAACTCCGCTCCCTGCACCTGTTCCAACGCGCTTTTCATCTTTTCCACCATCTCCTCGCGGCTGCGTGCCGAAGTCCATTCGTCAAAAGGCTTCATCACAATCATCACATCGGCATCCTCCACCGCCATAGGGTCGGTGGGTACTTCTGCCGTACCGATCTTCGCCACGACGTGCTTTATCTCCGGGAATTTCTCTTTCAGCACCTTCTCGGCTTCAAGCGACACCGCGATGCTTCGGCTGAGCGAGCTTCCTGCCGGAAGGGTCATCTGCATGGCGAAGTCGCCCTCGTCGAGCGTAGGGATAAACTCGGCTCCTAATTTGCTAAACAGCAGCAACGAGCCTGCAAGCATGGCGAATGACACGCCCAGCGTCTTCCATGTGTGGCGGATGCAGAAACCGAGCGCACGATGGTAATACTTGCCAAGCCAACTGAAAAACCGGTCTGCAAGGGAGGGTTTCAAGGACACGGTACGTTTCAGGAAGATGGAAGCCATCATCGGAACGTAGGTCAGCGAGAGGAAGAGGGCGCCGATGATGCAGAACACCAGCGTCTTTGCCATCGGGGTGAAGTATTTGCCCTCGATGCCTGTCAGCGCAAGGATAGGACAGAATACGAGCAGGATAATCAGCACGGCAAAAGTCGCGCTGCGCACTACCTTTCCCGCACCGGCTTCCACTTCCCCGTTCATTTCTGCCGGAGAGAGTGTGCGCCCTGCCAGACGCTTGCTGTATATATGGGCCATGATACCTTCCAGAATGACAATCGAGCCATCCACCACAATGCCGAAGTCAATGGCACCCAGACTCATCAGGTTGGCGGAAACGCCGAAAATACGCATCAGGATAAAACCGAAAAGCATGGACAGCGGAATGACGGAGGCGGTAATCAAACCTGCCCGCACATCCCCTAAAAAGAACATCAGGACCAGAAACACAATGACCGCACCCTCTATCAGGTTGCGTATCACGGTGGATATGTTGCGGCTGACCAGTTCCGCGCGGTTCAGGTAAGGCTCGATGCTCACTCCCTCAGGCAGCATCTTCTGCACCTTCTCCACACGTTTCTCCAGTTCTCCCGTCACGGCATTGGCATTTGCGCCCTTCAGCATCATGGCGATGCCGCCTACGCATTCGCCTTCACCGTCCTTTGTCATGGCTCCGAAGCGTTTGGGCGATCCGAGCTTGACCGTGCCGATGTCGCTGACATGGACGGGCATCCCGTTACGGTTGGCGACCACAATCCGCTCTATGTCCTCCATGCCGGCAATCATTCCTTCGGAACGGATGTAATAGGCACGGTTGCGTTTCTCGATATAGCTGCCGCCCGTATTCTGGTTGTTCCGGCTCAATGCCTCGTACACCTCGCCGATGGTGATGTTCAGTGCGAAAAGCGCGTCGTTGTCCAAAGCGACCTCATACTGTTTCAGATAGCCTCCGAAACTGTTTATCTCCACGATGCCGGGAATGCCCGAAAGCTGGCGTTTCACAATCCAGTCCTGAATGGTGCGAAGCTCCATCGCATCGTAACGTTCTTCATAACCCGGCTCAACCTTCAGTATATACTGGTATATCTCTCCCAGTCCGGTGGAGATGGGCATCAGTTCCGGTGTACCCAGCCCGTCGGGAATCTCACCCGCCACGGTCTGTATCTGTTCATTGACCAGTTGTCGGGCATCAAGCGTGGGTACGCTTTCCTTGAACACCACGGTCACTACCGACAGCCCGAAGCGAGATACGGAACGTATCTCCTCCACGTTCATGATATTGCTCATGCTGACCTCGACAGGCTGCGTGATGAGCTGCTCGACCTCTTGCGGGGCGAGTGTGGGGGATACGGTGACTACTTGTACCTGATTGTTGGTGATGTCAGGCACGGCATCGACAGGCAGGGTCAGCATCGAGTAGATGCCTCCTGCAAGCACAAGAAGCGTGGCAAGGACTACAAACATCTTCTTGCGGATAGAAAAGCGGATGATGGATTGAAACATATTCTCTTTTTATTTTTTTGCAAAGGTAGGTGTTTTATCGTTCGGGTAAATTCTCTATCTTTGCAGACGTATTTACAATATTTGCATTATGCGTAAGGAGATATTCAACGACAGGACAGAAGACGGCATCCGGCATGTGGCTGACGTGCATGTGATAACGCCAGACAGCGACAAGGAAAATCTTCCCAACAGTTACCATTACCACAACTGCTTCGAGATACTGATTGTGCTGCGGGGAGAGGTCAGGATCATGGCAAACTATATGCTTAAAGAACTGTCCGAAGGAAGCATCGTGATGTTGCGTAACAACCTGCCGCACGAAATTGTCGGATGTTCCGAAAACTACCGTGTGGTCATCATCCACATCCCGCAGATTATCCTGCTGTGGGACATGGACCGTATTCCTGAGTTATGCCGGGAGCATACTTTCGTAAAGAACAGCCGCTTCGGTTATCTGTTTACATCGCCGGTACTCTACCGGAAGGTTCTTACCTTGTCGCGGAAAATTGCCGCAGAGGAAGGCTTCATGCGCATCAGCTATCTGTATAAGATGCTGCATATCATGAGCGAAGGGGAGATTGCCGGGCACTTGGTGGAGAATTGGGATACGGACGGCACTCCGCATCTCAAATCCAAGCCGGGGGAAAATTCCATCGACCGCACGTTCCGCTACCTGTATGAGCATTATACCGAAGACCGCACGTTGGATGAGATTGCAGACTATGCCAACCAGAACAAGACAGCCCTTTGCCGCGCGTTCAAGAAGGCGACAGGATATTCCGTCTTTCAGTTCATCAACCGCCTGCGCGTGGAAAGGGCATGTAAGTTGTTGCGGAATACGGATGAAAGCATCACAAGCATCGCCTGTAAAGTGGGCTATAACACCTTTTCCCATTTCAACACCCAATTTCATAGTGTGATGGGTATATCGCCCAGCGAATACCGGAAGGAGATCGAATAATCCGGGCAACACATCTCCTTATGGCATGGGCTCTACATGAATATTGACGAATGTACCTTGTCCGAGCATATTCCGGATCTGCCATTCGATGGTCTTTGTGATTTCATGGGACTTGTCCACGGTAAGATCTCCTGCCATTCTCACATGAACATCGACTGCGCAGTTATTTCCGATTTTTCGGGTTTTCAGATTGTGCGGCTGCTGCACCCCGGGAATTGCGCACAAAGCCTGTTCTATCCGACGTTCCGTCTCTTCGGGAAGCGACCGCTCCAGAAGTTCGCCGAGACACGGAACGAGCAATTTGACAGATATCCTTATGATGAGGAGGCTCACGATGACGGCTGCGATAGGATCCAATATGCGGCCAGTGTCGCCGAGCAGGATGGCGCCGCCGACACCGGCCGCCGTACCGATCGAAGAGAGCGCATCGCTGCGTTGATGCCAGGAGTTCGCAACGACCGACTGCGAATGGTATTCCTTGCCTTTGATTGCCGTATAACGGGCTAAAAGGCCTTTGGCCAGGATGGAGAGCAGGGCGGCGACAAGTGCGATCGCACCCGGTTTTTCAATCGCATAGCCGTTGGCAAAAAGCCAGATAGTACCGACACCGTTCCTCAATATCTCCAAACCGACAAAAAACAGTACGATTCCGATAATGACCGTGGCCAGTGTCTCGTACTTCCCATACCCGTAATCATGTTTTTCGTCGATGGGGCGGTTGGATATTTTTACGAATACGAGCACTACGATGTCGGTGATGAAATCGGAAAGACTGTGTACCGCATCTGCAATCATCGCGGCGCTATGCCCCCAAATGCCTGCTGCGAACTTGAATAGAAGCAGACCCATATTGACGATACTGCCGATGACGGTTACCTTATAAATGCCTCTTTCGCGTTGAATGGTTTCGTTCGTTTTGATTGCCATAAATCGGATATCTTATTCGTTGCAAAGGTATGGCCGATATTCGTTTTATTTATTCTGTATATTTGCAGATATATATAGTATATTCGCATATGGCTTATCGGAACTCCGGATTTATTGAGTCACCGACCATAAAACAGCCATTGTCATTTATTCGGGATTAAAATAGAGATGCAACATAAAACCGCCGCCTGAACAACAGATTCAAACGGCGGTTTCGATAAGCAGTCAGATTGCCTGCTGCCCCCAGCTCCCGTACCGGGCATTCATTCTCTGACGGAGTTCCTCCTGCTTCGTATTCTTGTAGTAGTGTTTCTCGATGGTGCGAGCACTGTTACCGGCCATCTCGGCGACGTGGGTAATGGGCGTGCCAGCATCCAACTCGCTGGAGATGAACGTGCCCCGTGCCGTGTACCAGGTCATTTTCTCCTCGATGCCCAAAATCCCGCACGCCTTGTCCAGCGTTTCGCTGACGAGGGATGAAAAGCTGCTGCGGCGCCCCATCTTCTGCCGGTCGGTCACGTGCTTTTCGGTATAGACCGGAAACACGTAGTTGTCCACGCCTTTGCCACGGTATTTGTTCAGGATGTCGATCAGGCGGTCGATAAGCAGCGGTTTGGCCAGCTTGGGAAATTTCGTGCGCTCGTAGACGATCATGCCCTCCTTTTCGTTAATCATGTCCCACGTCAGATTGACGACATCGACGTTCGCCATGCCGCCGCTGTAGAAGCTGAAGAGGAAGAGGTCGAGGCAGAGCTGTTCCTGCTCGGTGAAGAGGCTGCGGTCCATGAACTCCATGCGGCGGATGATGTTCGGATTGACCGCCTTCGACTCGAACTGTCCCCATGCCATCTTCTCGGTCGCCGCCTCGAAGATGACAGGATTGGCGCCGTACATGTGCAGTTCATCTTTGGCATAATTGACCAATGCCCGGAAGATGCGGAGCAGCTGGCGCAAACCGGCACGGTTGCCGTTTTCGATGCCCCGACGTTCCAGATAGACGATGTATTCCAGCAGGAACTTCCGGGTGATGTCGGTGAAGTAGAAGCGGGACAGCTCCTTGTTGTACTGCTTCTGCGTGAATGCCGAGAGCGAGGTGCGGAAATGCCTGTACATGCCGGCCGTGCCGATGCTCTTGACGAGCCGGCCGTTCTTGAACTTTTCGTGGTTCTCGAAGTATTCGATGCGGGCGTCGATAAGCTGGAGAACGGTCAGCACCTTAGTCTCTTGTTTCTTCTGTTCCTCCTCTTTGGGCTTGAAGCAGTCGGCCCATTGCAGGACGGAGAAGTTGCGCCCTTCTTTTTCCCATCGTTCGGCGACGGACAGGTATTTCTCCTTGAGGTCGAGCAGCAGCTGGTTTTTCCTGAGGTATTCGCTGGTGGAGGTGGCGAAACTTTGGGTTTCGTTGTCCCAGTGCTTGTAGGCTCCGGTGATGTTTACGACACGGGGGATGCGGGTGTAGCCGGTCTTGTAGAAGACCATTTCCAACTTGACCATCTTGGGGTCCTGCGGGTCTTTGCGACCCTTGAATGTGATCGAACAGTACATATGTTAATTTTTGGTGGCTCATGTATTCCTGCCGGTTCCCTACATGGGAGCCTACATAAGAATAGAACTGCCCGCCGCATTCGGGTGGAAACGAATGTGATCCGTTACCCAAAGTATCAATTAACTTGTTGATATGCAGCTGTTTTAATCTATGCCGATTTTGACGGTGTTAGAGTTGGAGAATCTATATGCTTATGTCAATCCGGAAGCGAAAATAGGAAACAATGTAACGATACATCCCTTCGCTTACATTGATAAAAATGTAGAGATCGGCGACAACTGCACGATTATGCCTTATGCCAGCATTCTCGACGGAACCCGCATGGGAACCGGGAATACCGTGTATCAGGGAGCGATCATTGGTGCAACTCCACAAGATTTTAAATTTAGCGGCGATTCAACCATTCTACAAATCGGCGATAACAACACGATCCGTGAAAAGGTGATCATCAACCGCGCCACTTACAGTGGGGATAAAACCGTTGTTGGAAATGGGAATTTCTTATTGGAAGGTGTACACATCGCCCACGACACCCAAATCGGTAACAGTTGTGTATTCGGAAACGGAACGAAAACAGCCGGGAATTGCCTGATCGACAACTATGCGATTTTAGGTAGCGGAGTTATCCTGAAACATGGATGCCACGTGGGAAGCTGGGCTTTCCTAAAAGACGGATGCCGGGCGAACAAAGACGTTCCCCCCTATGTGGTGACAGCTCATAACCCGATCACTTACTACGGAATCAACGCAGTTATCCTGGCTAAAAAAGGAAGGCTATCGGAAGAAGTGATCGATAACATCGCTAAATGCTATCGGCAAATATACCAGTGCGGAACCAGCCTCGAAAATGCCATAAGGCGAATCAAGGAAATCATTCCGATCAGCCCGGAAATCAATTACCTGCTTGATTTTATCGAACATTCTGAAAAAGGAATCATAGGCGTTACCCTGTAACCCGTCGTTCCTCTCAAATAACAAACCGGATATTGCAGACGCAAGTCATACAATATCCGGTTTTATTTTAATCTCAAACCGTTGTTAAGAGCATTCGTATTTTAACTCCGGCTTACCTAAAATTTCATTTTCTGATAATTTCCCCCACTCTCTCGCCCCCCCTCTTTCGCCTACAAGGATCAGTTCACTCTCCCTTTCCCTATCCCCTGATCTTTATAGCGCAATCGTCCAGGCTTTCGATAATAGCTAAAGACTCCACTTTCACTCCCCTATCCCGCAAAATCTGTCCGCCATTTTGAAACGCCTTCTCGATAATAAAACCCATCCCCGCCAGTTGCGCCCCTGCCTGCCGTATCAGATCGATCATTCCGTTCGCCGCATTCCCATTAGCTAAGAAATCATCGATGAACAACACCCGGTCGTCGGGAGTCAAAAAATCACGACTAAGGCAAACCTGATACTCACGATCTTTCGTAAACGAACGAATCGTAGTAGACAGCATATTTTCCATCGTCTTCGGTTGTTTCTTTTTCGCAAACACCACCGGAAGCTCCATCAAATACCCCACCATAATTGCCGGCGCAATCCCGCTCGCCTCTATCGTCATCACCTTATTAAACCGTTCTCCGGCAAACCGCCGCACAAACTCCACCGCTATCGATTTCATCAATATGGGATCCATCTGATGATTGATAAAACTATCCACCTTCAAAATCCCTCCGGGAAAACACTTCCCGTCCTGAAGTATCCTTTTCCTTAATAATTCCATGCTTTCATTCTTAAACTCCTGCAAAAGTATAAAAATAAGCCTCCGCCAAAAGGAATTTTTATAATCTTTTCCTATGCCTCTGAAATCCTCTTGGCAAACTCCCTTACTTTTTCTATTTCAGGATGTTTTTCCCTCTCTGCAATCTTCACGATCTCACTTAAATCCCAACCGATAGATTTTACGCCCTGCTCTAAAAGCTCTTCAATCTTTTGCCTACTCTCCGGAAATTTTTCCGGGCACACAGCGTAACAGTAAAACCAAAGTTCAATAACGACCGAACTTTTTTTATCAGTTATATAACTAAATGCCTTATTTATAAAAATTAGTGCTTCCTTATTTCTATTACAAATAAGTAAATATTTTGCATAATTACCATTTAAATTGGCATCTTCAGGATTCAACTCCAAAGATTTTCGATAATACTTTTCAGCTTCGACATAATCCTTTTTTATATCACAAAGAAAATTAGCATAATTACAACTCACATTAGTATCTTCAGGATTTAATTCCAAGGATTTTTGATAATACTTTTCAATTTCGACGTAATCCTTCTTTATAGCACTAAGAAAAACAGCGTAATTACCATTTACATTAGCATTTTCAGGATTTAATTCCAAGGATTTTCGATAATACTTTTCAGCTTCAACGTAATCCTTCTTTATAGTACTAAGAAAAACAGCGTAATTACCATTTACATTAGCATTTTCAGGATTTAATTCCAAGGATTTTCGATAATACTTTTCAGCTTCGACATAATCTTTTTTTACATCATAGAGAAAATTAGCATAATTACCACTTACAACAGCATCCTCAGGATTCAACTCCAAAGATTTTTGATAATACTTTTCAACTTCGATATAATCCTTCTTTATATCACTAAGAAAAAGAGCATATTCTCCTAAAAGTTCACTACTCTCAGGAAATTCTTTTAAACCTTGCTGATAAATAGCATCTGCCTTTTCTATATCTTTTTCGGCATAAGCAGCTAACGCATAACTCCACCAACTTTTCTTTCCCCTGGAGGTAATTTCTCCTACTGCTTTTTTAGTTTCACAATCAGTCGTATCTAGTCGATTTAAATCCTCAATTTGTTTACGGTATTTCTCTGCTCTATCTTTAGCAATACTTTCTATCCTCCCATCCATTTTTTCAAAACCTAACTTATTTCCTAACTGAATCATCAAATGATCAAAACCACTAATTTTTACAAAACGTCCCTTAGCTTTTTTTTGTACCAATTCCTTTACTTCCGGTTTAATATCCTCCTCATTCATATAAAACCAAAACATTCCTTCCTCAAAATGTTCCAGGCTCTCCAAAAAACTCATAAGACTTCCGTCATTTCCTCCATATCCTATGACTAAGGGAGTATACCGTTTAAATATTTCTTTTAAACTTTTAGTAAAGTTATCATCCAGTTTAGAAGTTTCCTCTGTTGTATTTTTAGGAGATAAAAGCAAGTCATGATGAATTTTTATAACCAACGGACGAAAAGGATTGGCAGTAATATAACCAGCTAAAGCGGAGTGTTCGATCACCAATGGTTTTTTCTGGGTATAAATAAACAAAGCATCTTCCGTTAAGCTATCAAAATTAGTGGTAATCACGACATTATGCTTTTCTTTCGCTAAAATTTGAGCCAAAACCGAATAACCGCAACTCGGCTCGGCCTTACTCATCACACTTTCTAAAAAAGCAAAACCATCTTTCCGGCTCAATTCAAAACGTTTATCGAAAATATCGGAATAATGGACAGCATAATCATTTTTATCAATTCCTTTTTCCTCCAACCACTCCTCAAGATCATCGCTATCCTGCTCTTCCAACTCACTAATCCATTTCCGAGCCAATTCAGCTCCGGTCGGGATTCCAGATGCTTTAGATGCCCCAGCTCCTAAAATAAAGCAAAACCTTTTTTCCTGCCTGATGTCCCCACAAAAATGAGCAATAAATCTTTTTAATGATAATGAAATACCCTTTTCCATACTTTATCGACTTGAAAATACACGCCTACCTGATTGCAGCTCCTCATACTGATCTCATACAGCAGTAAAGATAAGTTAAAAATATAGCATTTTCAAATCATAAAATAAGTATATTATTATATTTTAAAATCATAATATCAACCTTGCAAGTCATCCGATAAGTTCTTGAAATCTTTGCAGCAAATTCTCTCACGATCAATTGGAAAAGACCGATATATATCTATAAACAAACAGGAGATGTCTTTATCAGACACCTCCTGCAACATATCGAAGTAAACTTATTTTACTTTTGTGCTTCCACCCATTTCCGGGCATTGACAAATGCCTCGATCCACGGGCTGACTTCGTCGTTTTCCCTGCCTTCTGCGTAATAAGCCCAGTTCCACGGAAAAGTCGATCTTTCCAGGTGAGGCATCATAGCCAGGTGACGGCCATCCTTGCTGCAAATAGCGGCGGCGGCAAAAGCCGAGCCGTTCGGGTTAGCGGGATACCTGTCATAGCTGAATTTAATAGGGATAGCGTACTCGCTTTCTGCATAAGGTAGTTTGAATTTACCCTCTCCATGAGTGATCCACACTCCCAAACGGGAACCAGCCAAATTTTTCAGCATTACGGAGTGGTTAGGCTGAATGGTCACATTCACAAAATTCGACTCCAATTTATGAGAATCGTTATGCAACATTTCCGGCATTTCCTGATGTTCCGGGTAGATTAAACCCAAAGCCACCATCAACTGGCAACCATTACAAATACCCAAACTCAGAGTATCTTTACGTTTATAGAAGTTTTCCAATGCCAGACGGGCTTTCTCATTGTATTTAAAAGCTCCGGCCCAACCTTTCGCCGATCCCAATACATCGGAATTAGAGAATCCCCCCACAAAGACAATCATATTCACATCTTCCAGCGTTTCACGCCCGGAAATCAGGTCGGTCATGTGTACGTCTTTCACATCGAATCCGGCCAAATGCAATGCCCATGCCGTTTCGCGCTCGCACTGGCAACCTTTTTCCCGGATGATCGCAGCCTTCACGCCCGACGGAGCTGTCCGGTTCATCGACAAGCCCAGATCGGCCAGCTTACCTGTGAATCCTTTCGGGAAAACATATTTCAATTCATTGCTCTTATAGGTCTTATAACGTTCCAATGCTTTTTCAGCCCCACTCTGGCGACGGTCTAACAGGTAAGAAGTCTTAAACCACAAATCACGCAGAGAAGCTATGTCCAGCGACCAACTCGTTCCATCCTTCTTGATATTCAGCATCCCGGCTTTACCCGGTTTTCCTAAAAACCCGTAAGCCACTCCCGCTTTATCCAATAAAGCGGAAACCCGTTTAGCGACAGAATCGGGAATCTGTACCAGCACTCCCGGATTTTCGGCAAACAGAATTTTGACAACATCCTTTTCAGCCAGGAACGAAAGATCCACATCCAAACCGAGACGGTTATCAGAGAAACACATTTCCAGCAAAGCGGTTACCATACCTCCGGCAGAAATATCGTGCCCGGCCAAGATCAACCCTTCTTCCAACATTTTCTGTACGGCAGTAAACGCTTCAACAAAATAATCCGCATCCTTCACATCGGGAACATCCTTACCCACTTTATTCAATATTTGGGCAAAACTCGACCCGCCGAGTTTCAATTTATCGAATGAGAAATCGATATATACCAATTCGGTTGCCTGATCGGCACGCAATACCGGAGTAACGATCTGGCGGATATTCTTCACCTCGCCTACGGTAGAGATAATCACCGTTCCCGGAGCATACACCTTCTTGTCACCATACTTCTGTGTCATGGAAAGTGAATCTTTTCCGGTAGGAATATTCACCCCTAACTCGATCGCGAAATCACTGGCAGCCTGTACGGCCTGATATAAACGGGCATCTTCCCCGGCGTTCCGGCACGGCCACATCCAGTTGGCAGAAAGGGAAACTCCTTTGATTCCTTGTTCGATCGGAGCCCACACCAGGTTCGTCAATGCTTCGGCAATCGCCAACCGTGAACCGCTTCCTGCGTCGGCCATAGCTGCCACCGGAGCATGACCGATAGAAGTGGCAATACCCTTCACTCCATTATAATCCAGAGCCACCGCAGCCACATCACTCAACGGCAACTGCAATTGTCCCACACATTGCTGGCGGGCAATACGTCCCGATACAGAACGGTCTACCTTATTCGTCAACCAGTCTTTACAAGCCACAGCTTCGATCTGCAACACCTGCTCGATATACTCTTCCAGTTTATCGGCACTGTATTCCAAATCGTTATATTTTTCTTTAATGGTTTTATCCTTCATGATCGTTTTGGGAGGATTCCCGAACATATCTTTCAGCTCCAGATCGATAGGACGTTCGCCATTATTCGCATTTTCAAACGTAAAACGATGATCTCCGGTAGTCTCTCCGATCACATACATCGGCGCCCGTTCACGGTCGGCAATCGCTTGCAAAGTAGCCACATCTTTTTCTTTCATCACCAATCCCATACGTTCCTGAGACTCATTTCCCACGATCTCTTTCGCCGACAAAGTAGGATCGCCGATAGGCAATTTATCGATATGGATCATTCCCCCGGTTTCCTCCACCAATTCCGACAAACAGTTCAGGTGTCCGCCTGCACCGTGATCGTGTATAGAAACAATCGGGTTATTATCGTTTTCCGCCATAGCACGGATTGCATTGCAAACCCTCTTTTGCATTTCAGGGTTGGAACGCTGCACGGCATTCAATTCGATAGCTCCGGCATACAATCCGGTATCTACCGAGGAAACAGCTCCGCCGCCCATTCCGATACGGTAATTATCCCCTCCTAACAGCACCACTTTATCGCCTACATCCGGGGTATGTTTCAACGCTTGTTTGCGGTTGGCGAATCCAACACCGCCCGCCTGCATAATCACTTTATCGTATCCGTATGTGTTCCCGTCCTCCTCGTGTTCGAATGTCAGTAAAGAACCACAAATCAAAGGCTGTCCGAATTTATTTCCGAAATCCGAAGCTCCGTTGGAAGCCTTGATCAAAATATCTTCCGGCGTCTGATACAACCATTTCCGGGGATCGATCTTCTGTTCCCAGGGTCTTCCGGCATCCAAACGCGGATAAGAAGTCATATACACCGCTGTTCCCGCCAAAGGCAACGCTGCCAGTCCACCGGCAATACGGTCGCGGATTTCCCCTCCCGTTCCGGTTGCAGCACCATTGAACGGCTCTACCGTTGTCGGGAAATTATGGGTTTCCGCTTTCAGCGAAATCACCGTATCGATCTCTCTGGTCTCAAAGAAATCGGGCTTATCGTGTGTATGCGGCGCAAACTGCACGACAGCAGGACCATCGATAAATGCACAGTTATCTTTATAAGCGGAAACAATCCGGTTCGGATTTTCCTGCGAAGTTTTCTTGATCAGCTTGAAAAGAGAACTTTCTTTTTCTTCTCCGTCGATAATGAAAGTTCCGTTGAATATTTTATGACGGCAATGTTCGGAGTTTACCTGCGAGAAGCCGAAAACTTCGGAATCGGTAAGGGAACGTCCTAATTTTTTTGCCAGCCCTTCCAGATAAGCAATTTCATCCTCATTCAAGGCCAACCCTTCCTGCTTGTTGTATTCCCGGATGTTTTCAATATATATCACCGGATCCGGCTGCTTGTCTATCGTAAAGATATGTTGGTCCAACCCTTTATAAAACGCCTGAAGCATAGGGTCGAAAGGAGTCTTTTCATTCTCCGTTTTCGTAAATTCCTCGATGCGCAAAATACCGCCAATACCCATGTTTTGAGTGATTTCAACCGCATTCGTACTCCAGGGAGTGATCATTTCCCTTCTCGGACCGATAAAGAAACCTTCCAGCTGACTGCTATTCACTTTTTTAGCACCGCTGAACAACCATTCCAATTTACTTACATCAAGGGGATTTTCAGATGTTTTATAGTGTACGGCATACACTGTCACATCTTTTTGATAGAAAACTATTGCCATGTTTTATATGTATAATTATTTAAGCACTTGATGGTACAAAGATAATAAAACTGTCGGAAAATTTCAGGCAACAATGATTTTTCATTACAATAGTTATAACTTGTTTGAATTTGTCCACAAAAAAATATTTTCCTGAAAATAAAGCAACTTTTCCGCCTTCCGGTTTCCACAATTTTCCGAAACGATACACTTCAATATCCCTCCCACCACACAAGCTTATCTTCCGTAATCCGGACTCTATTTTACCGATATTTTAACAAAACCACCAATTTATCCGCAGGTACAAAATCGGTTTCCAAACATAAATTTAAACTAAAAACAAAAGAGCTATTATCTACAACATGCCCCGGAAACCTTCCGGCGGCAAAACATACAATCAATAGATTATCAAACAATTAAAAACAAAGTCTATTCTGCAAGCCTTAATTTTCCCTTCGAACTTCCCCGATTTATCTTATCCTTTTTCTTTCTCGAATGATTAAAATAAAGGTTTAAGAAAATTTTATATCTTTGCCGTTCATTGAAAAGTATATGGATAAACTACTTCAAATAGCAATAACAGCAGCCTTAGCTGCTGGTGAGAAAATTTTGGAAATATACAACGATCCGTCCGCAGATTTTCAGGTGGAAAAAAAATCCGATAACTCCCCGCTCACGGTGGCAGACCGGAAATCGAACGAAGTGATCCTGGAACATCTGAAAAACTCGCCTTATCCCGTTGTCAGCGAAGAAAATAAAACGATCCCCTATGAAGAACGGAAAGCATGGACAACTTTATGGATTGTTGATCCCCTCGACGGCACCAAGGAATTTATCAAAAGGAACGGGGAATTTACGGTCAATATTGCATTAGTTTATCACGGAACTCCTATTTTAGGAGTGATTTATGTGCCTGTAAAAAAAGAACTTTACTACGGAACATTAAAGGGGGGGGCCTACAAGGTAACGGACATTGCATTTACTCCCGGCATGGATTTTGATAAAATGGAAAAAGTCCCTCTGCCTCAGGAACGGCAAGGCAATGCGTTTATCGTAGTGGCTTCACGTTCCCACATGAGTCCCGAAACAGAGAATTATATAGACTGTCTCAAAACGTCGCATTCTCATGTGGAATTGACTTCCGTAGGTAGTTCTATCAAGATATGTTTAGTAGCGGAGGGAAGCGCAGATGTATATCCCCGTTTCGCCCCGACCATGGAATGGGATACGGCGGCAGGGCATGCCATTGCGAAAGCGGCGGGAAAAGAAATGTATCACGAAGACGGGCAAACGCCCCTGACTTATAATAAAGAAAATTTATTGAATCCCTGGTTCATCGTTAAATGATCCTTTCCTGGGCTTCACTAAAATATAATAGTCGTCCACAATAAAACGGACGGACAGATTAAGCGAGGACAACACTATATGGAGAATATTTATCCGATATTTGAAAAAACACTACAACGATCAGACCGGGAATCACTACTGAAACAAAGGGGAATCATGATATGGTTCACCGGATTGTCCGGCTCCGGTAAAAGTACCCTGGCAATCGCCTTAGAAAGGGAATTATATAAACAAGGTATTTTATGCCGTATTTTAGATGGCGACAACATCCGTAGCGGCATCAACAATAATCTCGGCTTCTCGGAAGCCGACCGTACGGAAAATATCCGCCGCATTGCAGAGGTTTCCAAACTATTCGTGGATTGCGGAATCGTTACGATTGCAGCCTTTATCAGTCCCACCAATGCCATTCGCGAAATGGCCGCCGAAATCATCGGCACAAAAGACTTCCTTGAAATTTATGTCAGCACTCCGATTTCAGAGTGTGAGAAACGGGATGTAAAGGGACTTTATGCCAAAGCCCGCCGCGGAGAGATTAAAGACTTTACAGGAATCTCCTCTCCTTTCGAAGCTCCGGAGAAACCGTTTATCTCCATAGACACTTCCCGGCAACCTTTAGAAAAGTCCGTAGAAATATTACTCGAAGCGATTAAGCCCAAAATTGCCTGGCATCCTCGGGAGGATTGAAATCCCTCACTCGATTAATTTTCTATAAAAATAGAGTTATCATCAGTAAATTGGTAAATTTGCGCGTCGAATAACAAATTGGTAATAAAATAACAACAGAATGTCAGAATATAAATTAAGTCACTTAAAAGAACTGGAAGCCGAATCCATCCACATCATCCGGGAAGTGGTTGCAGAATTTGAAAATCCGGTTATGCTTTATTCCATCGGGAAAGACTCATCGGTAATGGTGCGTCTGGCTGAAAAAGCTTTCTATCCGGGTAAAGTTCCTTTTCCATTGATGCACATCGATTCAAAATGGAAATTTAAAGAAATGATCGAATTCCGGGATAAATATGCCAAGGAATACAATTGGGATCTGATCGTCGAATCGAACATGAAAGCCTTCCATGAAGGAGTAGGCCCATTCACTCACGGCAGCAAAGTGCATACCGACCTGATGAAAACCCAGGCCCTGTTAAAGGCTTTGGATAAATATAAATTTGATGCCGCTTTCGGAGGGGCACGCCGGGACGAAGAAAAATCACGCGCCAAAGAGCGTATCTATTCTTTCCGGGACAAATTCCACCAATGGGATCCTAAAAACCAACGTCCTGAACTTTGGAATCTATATAATGCCAGAGTGCATAAAGGCGAATCGATCCGTGTATTCCCTTTATCCAACTGGACAGAGCTCGACATCTGGCAATATATCCGAATGGAAAATATTCCTATTGTTCCCCTGTACTTCGCCAAAGAACGTCCGATCGTGGAAATCGACGGTAACCTGATTATGGCTGACGACGACCGTATGCCGAAGGAATACCGCGACAAAGCCGTGATGAAAAAAGTGCGTTTCCGCACATTGGGATGTTACCCGCTGACCGGAGCCGTTGAATCGGAAGCCGATACGATTGAAAAGATTGTTGAAGAAATGATGACAACCACCAAATCGGAACGTACCACGCGGGTTATCGACTTCGACCAGGACGGCAGTATGGAACAGAAAAAACGTGAAGGATATTTCTAAAGCAGGATTGTAAATCTAAAGTTATGACTGAAAATAAATTAAATATAAAAGAATTCCTCGACAGGGATGAAAAGAAAGATTTGCTGCGGTTGCTGACAGCCGGTTCTGTGGACGATGGAAAATCGACCCTGATCGGACGCCTGCTTTTCGACAGTAAAAAATTATACGAGGATCAACTGGATGCCCTGGAACGTGATACCAAACGTTTCGGAAATGCAGGAGAAAATATTGATTACGCTCTTTTGCTCGACGGCCTGAAAGCGGAACGGGAACAAGGGATCACGATAGACGTGGCCTATCGTTATTTTTCCACCAACAGCCGTAAGTTTATTATTGCCGACACTCCGGGACACGAGCAATACACCCGGAATATGATCACCGGAGGCTCAACGGCCAATCTGGCAATCATTCTGGTAGACGCCCGTTCCGGCGTAATCACCCAAACACGCCGCCACACTTACCTGGTATCTTTACTGGGAATCAAACATGTTGTGCTTGCGGTTAATAAAATGGACCTCATGGATTACAAACAGGAGGTGTTCGATCAGATCGTTTCGGATTATAGGAAATTTGCAGAACCTCTGGACATTCCGGACATTACCTGCATCCCGCTTTCAGCCCTGAAAGGTGACAACGTTGTAGAACGTTCTGAAAATATGAAATGGTACACCGGGAAACCACTTCTCGAATTTTTAGAGACCGTTCATATCGACAGCGACAAGAATTTCGACGACTTCCGCTATCCGGTGCAATACGTTCTGCGTCCTAACCTGGATTTCCGGGGATTCAGCGCAACAGTTTCTTCCGGGATTGTTCGTAAAGGCGATGAAGTGATTGCCCTTCCTTCGATGAAAAAATCACGGGTAAAATCCATTGTGACCTACGACGGGGAATTGGAATTTGCCTTCCCGCCTCAGGCGATCACGATTACCTTAGAGGATGAAATCGACGTATCCAGAGGTGAAATGCTGGTGCATCCCGGTAATCTCCCCCGCATCGAGCGAAATTTTGAAGCGATGCTGGTATGGATGGACGAAAACAAGATGGACCCGGAACAACAGTTCTTCATCAAACACACCACCAACCTGACCCGCGTTAAAATCGACAACATCCGCTACAAGGTAAATGTGAACACCATGGAGCAATCCATGACAGATGCTTTGGAATTGAACGAAATCGGACGTGTGGTATTTACCTCCAACAAACCGCTTTTCTTCGACCCGTATAAGCAAAATAAAAACACAGGTGCTTTCATCCTGATCGACCCGATTACCAATAACACCTGCGCGGTGGGAATGATTATCGATAAAGTCAATGCCAAAGACCTGTCGACCAACATCACGGAAGACGACCGCAAACAGATGAGAGCCGGAGAATCGATTGTTTCTGCCGAAGCAAGATTGAAACATTACGAGCAGGAAGGGCATATTTACAATGTGACGGGAGAAGCTGCCGATGAATTTGCCTACACGCTGGAACGCCGCCTGTTCGATATAGGCAAAATCGTTGTGGTGATCGACGGACGCCAATTGAAAGAAGTAGACCGGATTGCCGAAGTGCTTTGCCACCAGGGATTGATCGTTATCTGTATAGAAGGACATTCAACAGGTAAAAACACAACGAAGTGCATAGCTGAAACGAACAAGGTATCTGCTTCGGTTGAAAATTTAATTCATTGACAATAAAAACGAAAGGATGAAATAAACATGATATTTCATCCTTCATTTTTAATATTATACGCATGGGGCTTTTAGAATTTCAAAAATTACCGGTAAATACGTTGGTAGGTGCCGACTGGGCCACCTTTAAAGGGATCACCCAGGGACAAACCATCGACAAGGGTTATCGTACCAAATATTTCCTGACCAAAACAATATGCCGTTTGTTGAGTACCCTGAAACCTATCGAGGAAAGAAGGTATAACAAACGTCTCAAAGAACAGGCCATAAATATGGAGCCTGTATTTATCTTAGGGCATTGGCGTAGCGGAACCACTTTCGTGCATAATGTGCTGGCACTCGATAAACATTTTGGCTACACCACCACCTATCAAACGGTATTTCCTCATTTGATGTTATGGGGACAGCCTTTCTTTAAAAAGACGATGGCGTGGTTAATGCCCGATAAGCGCCCCACCGACAATATGGAACTGAGCGTCGACCTGCCTCAGGAAGAAGAATTCGCCTTGTCGAACATGATGCCTTATACCTATTATAATTTCTGGTTTTTACCTAAAAACACCTTAGAATATTGTGATAAGTATCTCATCATGAAAACCGCCACCGATGAAGAAATCAGGACATTTAAAGAAACGTTCCTGAAATTGATAAAAATCTCATTGTGGAACACGAAAGGCACACAATTCCTTTCCAAAAATCCTCCCCACACCGGAAGGGTTAAAGAAATTCTGGAAATGTTCCCCAATGCGAAGTTCATCTACCTGATGCGTAATCCCTATACCGTATTCGAATCTACCCGCAGTTTTTTCACCAACACTATACAGCCGCTGAAATTACAAAACATTTCAAACAAGCACATTGAATCCAATATCCTTGAAACTTATCAGCGTTTGTATCAGAAATATGAAGAGGATAAAAAACTGATCCCGGCAGGCAATCTGATTGAAATTAAGTTTGAGGACTTTGAAAGCAATGCGCTGGAAATGACACAAAAAATCTATGAAACTCTTTCATTGCCGGGATTTAAAGAAGCAGAGCCTGCAATCAGAAAATACCTGGACAAGAAGAAAGGATATAAAAAGAATGCCTATCAATATGATCCGCGAACGGTAGAGTTAGTGGAAAAAAACTGGGGATTCGCCTTAAAACAATGGGGTTACCAAAACGCCGAATAACAAGCATCGGTTTACTTTATAAACGGGATGAATGGCCACGAGCTGTTCATCCCGCATTTTTTTCTCCGGCCTTTCAAACCTATCCCTCCTTCCCCGGCCCAAATGAAACTATAAACAATCCCTATCGTAGAATAGAAATTATCGATTTGACACGAAAGAAAGTTTATAGTAACTTGCAACATAAAACATTGAATTATGACATTGATAACTCTTTTAAATATAATGATTATGGCAACAGTAACGTTAGGAGGAAATAAAGTAAATTTAAAAGGCACATTTCCGGCAATCGGCAGTGAAGCGCCTGCTTTCACATTGGTTAAAAGCGATTTGAGTGAATTATCACTCCAGGAATTAAAAGGTAAACGGGTGGTATTAAATATTTTCCCCAGCCTCGACACAAAGGTATGCGCGATGTCGGTGCGTAAATTCAACACGATGGCTGCCGAAATGGCGAACACAGTTGTGCTGGCTATCTCAAAAGACCTTCCTTTCGCTCATGCCCGTTTTTGTACCACCGAAGGAATCAATAACCTTATTCCGCTATCGGCTTTCCGCAATCCGAAATTCGGGGAAGATTATGGCGTAGCAATCACCGACGGGGCTTTGGCCGGACTATTGGCAAGAGCTGTCATTGTTCTGGACGAAAAAGGAAAAGTGATTCATGAAGAATTAGTGCCGGAAATTACCACAGAGCCCAATTATGAAGCCGCTTTAGCTGTTCTGAAAAAATAATACAGAAATAGACTCTAAAACAAATTCACCCTCTGAAAATCGATTTTTCAGAGGGTGAATTTTTATACCTCAAGTTCCAGTGGTTTTATTTCGTATTTTACGACCGCCCCCCGGAATAAATGTAAACTTCACAGATTCACTCCGTAATGATGTTCGTCACCCGGCTAATCGTCACCAAGTTTCCGAATTCATCCCGGATTTCGACATTCACCACATGGGTAGTCCTGCCCTTATGGATAAATGTTCCCCTGGCCACCACATAACGTCCCTTTGCCTGTTTCATATGATTGCCGTTTATCTCGATGCCGAACGCTTTAAATGCCTCGTTCTCCGGCAAAGTAATTGCACTGATAACCCCTCCTATAGTTTCTGCCAATGCCATATTGGCTCCCCCGTGCAAAAGCCCGTCCGGGCGGCAAGTCCGGTGGTCTATCGGCATCCGGGCTTCTATCCAGCCCTCTCCCATTGCCGTATATTCTATCCCTAAATGCTCAACCAGTGAATTCCGGCAAAATTCATTGAGCCGTTTTAAATTGTCTGTTTCATTCATACTCATTCTTTCTTTTAGGATTCATGGGAAACCATCCCTTTTTCACTCTTCCTTTTTGTTCAAATATTTCTAAAATAGTCCAAAACGAAGAAAAGGCAAACACACCGAAGATAGACGACCATAATACCTGGTGAATCCATAAAGCCGCTCCTATCCCGATAAAACCCAACACTAAAAACACCCACCAGCAGCGGGTTCCAAAATAATACTCACATTTAACGACCACCGGATGAAATAGTCCGATAATCAGAAAAGTACATATACCTATCAATAGTCCAGTTAAATTATATGTCTCGATAAAACCCATACATCAATAAAATTTATAACATTTTTATTTACCATCAATTTATTTTGTCAAAGATACAAATTCCTGCCTGAATAAAAATATTTTCAGACTGTTTTCCTATAGCTTTTCTCCCTGCTATTTCTCTGCCATTGATTAAAATACGTCCTCAAATACAAATAAATCCAAAAAAATATTTAATTTTAAACCATCTATAAACTTATACTTCATGAACGATCTTATTATCCAGACTGTAAATCTCAAAAAAAATTATCAAAAAGGAAGCGAACAGCTTGAAGTCCTGAAAGGTATCGACCTGAATATCCATGCCGGAGAAATTATCGGATATTTAGGAAGCAATGGAGCCGGAAAGTCGACCACGGTCAAAATATTATGTGGCTTGTTACAGGATTTCGAGGGAGAGGCTCGTATTTTAGGCTACGACCTGAAAACCCATAATCTGGAAATCAAACAGCGCATCGGTTATATACCGGAAAACGCTGTCATGTATGAGCAGCTAAGCCCTATGGAGTATCTGGAATTCATCGGAACGCTTTACGGAATGCCTGTTTCCCTGGCCAGGGAGAAAGCCCAGCGTCTTTTGTCGTTATTTGAAATGTCTTCACAGGCCAATCAAAGGATTATCAGTTTTTCAAAAGGTATGAAACAAAAAATCCATATCATTTCAGGCTTGCTCCATAACCCCGACCTGATCTTTATGGACGAGCCTCTGAATGGGCTGGATGCCAATGCTGTCATTATTGTGAAAGAAATCATGTCGCAATTGGTGAAAGAAGGAAAAACCATTTTCTACTGTTCCCATTTAATGGATGTCGTTGAAAAAATAGCCAGCAGGATTATTTTATTAAACAATGGGATCATTGTAGCCGACGGTACGGTCGAAGCCCTGAAAGCACAAGCCGACGCCTCCTCATTGGAAATGTTTTTCTCTAAGCTTACCGGAGGGGCTGACATGCCGGATAAAACCGAACAAATTATTGACGCATTTGAAAAGAAAGAAAATGATTAAAGCAATCTTACTTATATTAAATATTTTCCGCCCTCTTTTTAGCCGTTTAGGCATCGACTATAAGCAAATGAACTCCATTGTTACGGCCAAGCTGACGGTCAATAACAGGATCGAGAAAAAACAAAACGGCAAACAAAATGCCAACAATACGATGCTCAAGCAAGGAATTATCATGAGCCTCACGGGCCCCCTCCTTTTCTTCTTTGCTTTACGGACGTCTTCTTTGCCGAGTGCACTGCTACTCTTTCATTCCCTGCTGTGCTTCACCGTATTTATCAATTTCCTTTCTGAATATTCCCAATTGTTATTCAATAAAAATGATAACGAAATATTGCAGCGGCTGCCGGTAGCGTCTAAAACCATTCAATCGGCCCGGATTGTATCCATGCTTGTGCATATTCTTTTCATTACCATGTGCCTATCGATCATTCCTTTTGTGATTGTCACCGTTTGGCAGGGAATTTTAACCGGGATTTTATTTATCGTCGGAGTAATTTTCAATACCATTTTTTCACTTCTTCTTGCCAATATATTCTATGTAGCGATCATGCAATATGCTCCGGTAAAAAATTTCCAAAAGGTAATCAGCTATGTACAAGTAATATTAGTCGCCTTATTGGTTTTCAGCTATCAATTCTTTGCTAAAAGTAGCTCACAGATTGCCATTGATTTTACGGCAGCTCTCCCGCTGTGGATGTATTTCACTCCTCCTGCCTATTATACGGCCATAACAGAATTTTTCCTCTATCCCACCTACTACACGGCCATACTGGGAGGCATGGGGATAGGCATTAGTTTGTTGCTATTTATACTAACTATCACTTATTTCAGCTCGTCATTAAATCAAAAGGTGGCACAAATAGAAACAGAAACAGCGGGACAGGTCTTGAAGCCCAAAAGTAAATACACCAGCCTCCTGGCAGGCTGGTTCACCCGTAATCCCCTACAAAATTCAGGCTTCACTCTAACCTGGGTACTGACCGACAGAACTTTAAACTTCAGGCAGGCCATTCTTCCCATGTTCGTCTGCATCATCGTCCCTAACTGTATGGCCATTTATCAGGCATATACCCACTCGCATACAAAAGAGGTTCTTTTTCCGATGTTAATTCCTCTCTATATGCTTCCCCTGCTTGCAGCCATCACGATTCCTTCGCTGGGACTAACCGACAAGGGGAATAAATTATGGCTATACCAATCCAAACCTCTGGCACAACCCGGACAATTTCTCATGGGGTGTTTTAAAGCCATATATATAAAATACTTTGTCCCTATTTTCCTCGTTTTCGCCTTGGTGTATATAGGATTGACAGGTATAAAAGTAATTGTAGACCTATTATTGATATTCAGCTTTTGCACCCTTTTTTCCCTGATTTATTTCAGGCTGGCCGGATTACTATTTCCTTTTTCCAAAGAACAGGATACTCCTCAATCGCAGGTTTTTAAAATGTTTATGCTTATGGCATTTTTGGGCGTGATAGCGGTGGTGCATTTCACACTCACTTTATTGCCTTATGGCACCTGGATTACCTTACCCGTTTGCTGGGGAATTATCTACCTGATTGCCCGTAAAATGATAAACATTTCCTGGAAAAAAGTTGAAGCCCAATATTAAAATCACATCAATAACCTGACACACAAAGAGCTAAATTTTATAACAAATCATCCATGAATTAAGACTTAAAATCCATCGGTATTCTACAAAATATTCCTACTTTTGTAGAAAGAGCCTGTTTTCTCATTTTGAAGAAAGGCATATAAACCCAATAAAACTAAAACTATTTTATGACACCACTAAAAGAAGGTGATAAAGCGCCTTTTTTCAAAGGCATCAACCAAAACGGAAAAGAAATATCGCTGGACGATTTTAAAAATAAAAAACTGATTCTTTACTTTTATCCGAAAGATAATACTGCTGGCTGTACGGCAGAAGCCTGTAATTTGAACGATAATTATTCGGCTTTGACGGAAAAAGGCTACGAAGTGGTAGGTGTTAGTCCCGACCCTGCCTCTTCACACCAAAAATTTATAGCCAAATATAATTTGGCTTTCAATCTTATTGCCGATACCGATAAAATCATTCTGCAAGCCTACGGCGTATGGGCGGAAAAATCGATGTACGGACGGAAATACATGGGGGTATTGCGTACCACCTTCCTCATTGAACAAGGAATCATTACGAAAGTAATCACCAAAGTAGATACTAAAAACCCGACAGCACAAATACTGTAACCCCTCGCTTGCCGTCCAACTACGATTCATACGAAAGTAAATATTGTATACTCGCGCGGACAGGGAAAGGAACTTGTGTGAAATATCAATGAATAAATTTTAATCTAAGTAATATGGCTTCAAAAGAAACGAATCTGGAAAAATTAAAAGCACTCCAACTGACACTCGACAAGATTGAAAAGAACTTCGGAAAAGGAAGTATCATGAAACTTGGCGACAATCAGGTGGAAAATATTCCGGTTATTCCTTCAGGCTCCATCGCGCTCGATAAAGCATTGGGCGTAGGCGGTTATCCGAAAGGCCGTGTGATCGAAATCTACGGTCCGGAATCATCAGGAAAAACAACTTTAGCAATTCATGCAATTGCCGAAGCACAGAAACAAGGCGGCATTGCAGCGATCATCGATGCAGAACACGCATTCGACCGCGCGTATGCGGAAAAATTAGGCGTAGATGTGGAAAACCTGTTTATTTCCCAGCCGGACAACGGAGAACAGGCATTAGAGATTGCCGAACAGTTAATCCGTTCTTCGGCCATTGACATCATTGTGATCGACTCCGTGGCCGCACTCACCCCGAAAGCTGAAATCGAAGGCGATATGGGAGGAAGCGTGATGGGGTTACAGGCTCGGTTGATGTCTCAGGCTTTGAGAAAATTGACGGGAACAATCAGTAAGACCAATACTTGTTGCATCTTCATCAACCAATTACGCGACAAGATCGGTGTTATGTTCGGAAATCCCGAAACGACAACCGGAGGTAACGCCTTGAAATTCTATGCTTCTGTTCGTCTGGACATCCGCAAGATCGGCCCGATCAAAGACGGTGAAGAAATTTTAGGTAACCACACCCGTGTCAAAGTGGTGAAAAACAAGGTTGCACCTCCATTCAAAAAAGCAGAATTCGACATCATGTATGGTGAAGGGATCTCTATTTCCGGTGAAATTGTCGATCTCGGAGTTGACTATAACGTGATTAAGAAAAGCGGAAGCTGGTTCTCTTACGGAGAAAACAGGCTGGGACAAGGTCGCGAAACTGTTAAACAGTTAGTGATGGATAATCCGGAATTGGCAGAAGAACTGCGCGGAAAAATCGTAGCAGCGATGAACGGAATTACAGAAACTCCGGAGCAACCGGAAAAAGGCGGTAAATCGGCCACCCCTGAAACTGAAAATTGATAAACTGATCTGTTTTAATTACCAATATACTATATCTCTTATCGGCTTTATAGTATATTGGTATATTTTTTATACGATGAAAAAGATTATACTACCCACCTTATTATTATTATCCTTTATGTCATGCGATAATAAAAATACAACAGAGGATTCCGGGAACGGGAAAGGCTATAAAACCCCGGAACAAAAACTGGCATCCGATGTAATGACACCCGAAATCCTATGGTCGTTCGGCAGGATTGGAAGTGTACAGGTTTCCCCCGACGGCACCAAGGCCGTATATGACGTCACGTATTTTAACAAGGAAGAAGACCGGGCCTATACGGATTTGTATCTGCTCACCTTAGCCGACGGAAAATCGATCCAGCTCACGAACACCGATTATAACGAATCGGACGCCGGATGGACACCGGACGGTAAATACATCACCTACCTTGCTAAAGGCCAATTGTGGGAAATGTCCCCGGACGGCACGAATCAACGGCAAATCACAGACATAACAGACGGCATCAACGGTTATGTATATGCCCCGGATATGTCAAAGATCGTCTATCTGAAAGACGTAGTTTTGGAACCTACGGTAAAGGATATGTATCCTGACCTCCCCAAAGCAAAAGCGCGCATCATCAACGACCAGTTTTACCGCCACTGGAACAATTGGGTTGACGCTTATACCCATTTGTTTATAGCAGATTACACCCCTTCCGGGCAAATCACTTCCGGTAAAGATATATTGGAAGGCGAACGTTGGGAATCTCCGGTGCGTCCCTGGGGAGGAACAGAACAGCTGGCATGGACAAAAGATAGTAAGAAACTGATTTACACTTGTCGTAAAAAAATCGGTATAGACTACGCTGAATCCACCAACACCGATCTTTATGCCTACAATACGGACAACGGGCAAACCGAAAACCTGACGGAAGGGATGATGGGTTATGACAAGAATCCGAAAATCTCTCCGGACGGCAAATTACTGGCCTGGGAAAGCATGGAGCGCGAGGGCTATGAAGCCGACAAAAACCGTTTATACATCATGGATTTATCCACCGGGGAAAAACGGGATTTCTCAGCAGGTTTCGATCAGAATGTCGAAGGGATGGCCTGGGGCGACTCCAACACTATCTGGTTCATTTCCGACTGGCATGCTACCGATGAAATTTATTCTCTTAATCTGGATAATCAAGAAATTAAGAAACACACGGAAGGCGTACATAATTACACCTCTGTAACTCCGGTCGGCAACATGCTTATAGCAACGAAGCAGTCGATGAGCAAACCTACGGAAATCTATAAGGTAGATCCGGCAACCGGAAAAGATGAAGAACTATCGTTCGTCAATAAATCGTTGCTCGACCAGCTGACAATGGGAAAAGTGGAATCGCGCTGGATTAAAACCACCGATAACAAAGATATGTTAGTGTGGATGATCTATCCTCCCCATTTCGACCCCAATAAAAAATATCCTGCCCTCCTCTACTGTGAGGGCGGCCCGCAAAGCACCGTCAGCCAGTTTTGGAGCTACCGCTGGAACTTTCAGCAAATGGCTGCTAACGGCTACATTATCGTAGCCCCCAATCGCCGGGGATTACCGGGATTCGGACAGGAATGGCTGGAACAGATCAGCGGTGATTATTCCGGACAAAACATCAAAGATTATTTTTCAGCCATCGATCAGGCCAAAAAAGAGCCTTATATCGATGAAAACCGTTTGGGATGCGTGGGAGCTTCCTATGGCGGTTACTCGGTATACTATCTCGCCGGACACCACGATAAACGCTTTAAGGCTTTTATTTCTCATTGTGGAATTTTCGATCTGAAAATGCAATATAATACCACCGAGGAAATGTGGTTTGCCAATTGGGATATGGGGGGAGCGCCCTGGGAAAAAGATAACAAGATCGCCCAACGCACCTATGCCAATTCTCCCGACTTATTTGTTGGAAATTGGGACACGCCTATTCTCGTGATTCACGGGCAGAAAGATTTCCGCATCGACGTGTCGCAGGGTATGGCAGCTTTTAACGCAGCCAGAATGAGGGGCATCCCGGCCCAGTTTTTATATTTCCCGGAAGAATGTCACTGGGTAACCGGATGTCAGGATGGCATCCTTTGGCAACGTACTTTTAAAGCCTGGCTGGATAAATGGTTGAAATAAACCGATAGTCCGATTCTCTTACAAGTATCCGGTAATTATTCTTAAACGATAAGAATAATTACCGGATATTTTTATTTCCATATACTTCGTCTTTCCCTCCTGACCAACCGTTTTCAGTTCAATATATTTTACTATATATCAATAAAATAAGAAATATTTACATCACAATAATAAAAATAATTACTCACTAAAATGAATACATATTTTTTAGATATTTAAAATATGTCGTATTTTTTTTTATAATGTCAATAAAAAGTATGATATTTACTTCAATAAACATAAACTAAAACGAAATAAAACTACCAATGCAGTATTTATTAATTATTTTCATTATTGTAGCCATGCTTTCGGCTTGCCAGAACAAGGAAAAGTCTATCAGTGTTTACAAAGACCAGGGCATCCCTATCACTTTAGTAAACCTAAACGTTCCCACCGATTCGGTTTCATTGAAATTAACGGACATAGGAAAAAATCTGGAAATCGTTCCATTAGAAACCACCGATTCGAGCCTGTTTGGCAACGCCACTTATTTAATAGGGAAAAAATACATTGCCGCATTTTCTTCTGCTTATATTATATTGTTCGACCGTAACGGGAAACACATCCGTAATCTTGCCGTTCAGGGACGCGGTCCCGGAGAATACAGGTTTATCGCCGGAAAAACCTGGACCCCTTCAGAAGACAGAATCCTGGCTATTGATTTCGGAAGAAATTTTATACATAGCTGGAGTATTCCCGACGGAACATACATGAAAATCCCTTTAGCCGAAAAAGGAGCGGCTTATGCCCTGACCATGCTAAACGACAGTGTGCTGCAAATTGCCAATATGCGCAATAAACAGGCGCAATACAAACTATACACCCAGACGATTTCAGGCCGTTTTTTAGGAGGAGTCGATAATACCGGAGAGGAAGATGCCCGGAAGATTGATTTCAACAACAATTTATACAACGCAAGCGGGCAGCACTACTACCGCCCCCACCGCACCGATTCTATTTTCCAGGTCGAGCAAAATTCCCTGCATCTGAAATACCGGATTCCGGTTACTTCCGAACAACAATTGCGGATCGTACAGATAGCGGACAACAGGCTATTGGCCTCCATTTACAACGTTACAAGCACAACCAGCAAGCAGGCTAATGTTCAGGGAAACAAAATAGGGTCTGTCGCATTCAGCGGTTACAGGACTTATTATCTGATTGATTTTTCAAATGAAAAAGTCACCCATTTTCAAACAATAAATAACGACTATCTGGGAACGAACCTGTCACCGGACAAATTGTTCTTTCAGGAAAATGGACAATTCTATGTAGAATACCCGGTTAGCACCCTATCGAAACTTATCCCGGAAGTATTGAAGAAACCGGAAATCGACAACACCGTTCGTCAAAGGATGGAAAAATTACAATCTGAAATTTCAGAAGAAGACAATCCTGTTTTAATTATAGGTTCGGGTAATATTGCCAATTTATAAAAAACCCAAATCTTATCGGATTCTTAATAAAATGTTCAGGCTGGGAAGATTAACTTTCCCAGCCTGAACATTTTATTACATTTTTTGCTACTTTCGTCAATCGATGGCAAAATAAAATCTGTATTTATGAAAAAATTCGTATTTATCCTGGCGGTTGGACTCATGTTTTGTGCGTGTAAAAACGGAAAAAACAAAACCGCCCCTTCCCCCTATCAGGAACTGGCCGACCAATATGCCGCATTCACCCTGACAACCGACCTGTCGAAACTAACGGAAAACGAAAAGAAAATGCTCCCTTTGCTGATTCAGGCCGCGGACATCATGGAAGAAATATACTGGCAGGAAGCTTTCGGAGATAAAAATAAACTGTTCGAAGGTATAACAGACAGTGCGCTGATTAAATACCTTTCTATCAATTATGGTCCCTGGGACAGGCTAAACAGCAATACCCCTTTCCTTTCCCAATACGGAAAGAAACCTCTGGGTGCCAATTTTTATCCGCAGGACATGACTAAAGCCGAATTTGAAACTTTAACCGATGCCCGTAAAACCAATTGGTACAGTGTGATTCGCAGGGACGATACAGGACTGTTAAAAGTGGTTCCCTATCATGAAGCCTTCCCGGAAGCAACCACAAAAGCGGCCTCTCTCTTACGGCAAGCTGCTATTTTGGCTGAAGACGAAGGATTGAGAAATTACTTAAACCTTAGAGCTGAAGCATTATTGTCCGATGATTATCTGGCCAGCGACCTTGCCTGGATGGACATGAAAGATAACACCGTCGATATTGTCATCGGCCCCATAGAAACCTACGAAGACGCCCTGTTCGGTTACAAGGCCTCCCATTCAGGACAAGTATTAGTGAAAGACAAAGCATGGAGCGAAAAACTATCCTTATATGCCCACTATCTTCCCCGGTTACAGGAAAGCCTTCCGGTGGAGCAGGCTTACAAACGGGAAAAAGCCAACACCAATCCCGACCTGAATGTTTACGATGTAATTTATTATGCCGGAGATTGCAATGCCGGAAGTAAGAATATAGCCATAAACCTGCCGAACGATCCCAGGGTACACGCAGCCAAAGGTAGCCGGAAACTGCAACTAAAAAATGCGATGCAAGCTAAATTCGACAAAATATTGGTTCCTATCGCCCGATTGGTGATTGATCCGGCACAACTGCGGCATATCCGTTTCGACGCATTTTTTGAAAACACCATGTTTCACGAAGTGGCTCACGGCTTAGGAACAAAATACACCATTACCGATAAGCAGGACATCCGTTCGGCTTTAAAAGATCATTACACTTCGATCGAAGAAGGAAAAGCCGATATTTTAGGATTGTATTGTATCACCAAACTCTCGGAATGGGGCATTATCGGAGACAAAGACCTTATGGACAATTACGTCACTTTCATTGCGGGAATTTTTCGGTCCACCCGTTTCGGAGCAGCCAGCGCACACGGCAAAGCCAATATGATGCAATTTGCACACTTCATAGAAAGCGGAGCGATCGCCTGGAATGAACAAAGCGGTTATTATTCGGTGGATTTTGACAAAATGAAGGAAGACATTGCCGCCATTGCTAACGAATACATCACCATAGAAGGCGATGGCGATTATGACAAGGCCACCCTTCTGATTCGGGAAAAAGGCATGATCACCCCCGCCCTGCAAAAAGATCTTGACCGCATTGCGGAAGCCGGGATTCCGAAAGACATTTTCTTTAAACAAGGTATAGAAATTTTAGGATTATGAAAAAACTGTTATGTTTATTCGCCACGCTGTGCACCGCTTTTAGCCTGCCTGCACAAGATTTCCAGCCATCGGACGTATGGTATGGAACAGCCTTTTGGACTCCGGACACTTTAGGAAACCACCGGGCAGTAGTCAAAGTAACCGGAAACCCGGAGCTGGTACGCGCCACGATTCCCTGGCGGCGGAAAGATCAGGATGCCGCCCGGAAAGGAATCATCATTGTAGATGCCACCACCGGACAGCAAATCACAAATTTCTTTCGGGAAACGGTCACCCGGGAAGAAGGTAAACTGATTTTCGAGCCGAAAACTGTTCCGGGAGATTATTACATCTATTACCTTCCCTATCACACCTCAGGAGGTCCGTATCCCAAAGTGGATTACAGGAAAGAAAACACACTCCCCGATGCAGCATGGCTGGCAAAAGCTCAAAAAGCAGTGATTTCCTCAGCTGTCCCCGATGCCCGCTTTATCCAATTTCAATCCCGGGGCGATTTCAATAGCTTCTATCCGATGGAGATTGTAGCCACTTCTGCCGAAAAGGCAAAACTGGAAAAAGATTATATCGGTAAACCGTTTCTGCTCTTTCCGGAAGACCGGAAACATCCGGTGAAAATGTTCAGGGATATTCCCTACCGTTGGACGGCATCCGGAGCTTTCCTCCCGTTTGCCGCAGAAGCCGATCAAAACGAATACTTTGTGTTTCAGATCGCTTTATGGGCTAAAGACCGGGACATAGACCAGATAAAAATTGAATTTACCGATCTGCAAGGCAATAAAAATAACATCCCGGCTTCGGCATTTACCTGTTTTAATCTCTCCGGAACCGACTGGTTACAACGTCCTATGAACATTGCCTACCGGGTTCCCAAAGGTGAAATCCGTCCGCTATGGATCGGCATCCAAATGCCGGTCGGTATAGCCCAGGGCACCTACCGGGGAAAAGTCACGGTTTCTGCCGACCAATGCCCTGCGGAAACGATCGATCTGGCCATTAATCTTTCCGACCGGATACTGGAAGATAAAGGCGACAGTGATATATACCGCCTGTCCAGATTGCGCTGGCTGAATTCGGAATTGGCTTGTGACAACAGCATCGTAAGACCATTCACCCCGCTGAAAGTAAACGGAAAAGAAATACAGTGTCTGGGACGTTCCGTCTCTCTCGGAGAATCGGGATTACCTGAAAGTATTTCCAGTTTTTTCACAGAAGAAGTCACAACGATCGGTGAAAAAGCCACCCCGATCCTTCAGGCACCAATCCGCTTCGTTATAGAACAAAACCGGAAACCCCTTTCCTGGAAAAACGAATCTTTCCGCTTCACCACACAAGAGGACGGTCAAACAGGCTGGGAAAGCCAAAACAAAGCCGGAGATTTCACCCTGACTTGCCAGGCGAAAATGGAATTCGACGGATTCATGGAATATAAGATCACGGTAAAAGCCAATGAAACAAGCCGGGTGGAAGACATGCGACTGGAAATCCCCCTGAACGGAGAAATTGCTAAATATTGGCTGGGAATGGGACATACCGGATCTTTCATACCCGACAAAAATTCCTGGAAATGGAATATCAGGAACAATCAGGAAGGATTTTGGATAGGCAAAGAAAACGCCGGGATTCATTGCGTGTTCCGCGATGAACACTACATCAGGCCGTTGAACACCAATTTTTACCAGTCAAAACCGCTTATCATTCCCGAATGCTGGAACAATAACGGCAAAGGGGGCATAGACTTCGCCCGTAACGGAAAGACCGTGCAGGTGAAAGCTTATAGCGGAAGCCGTACTTTGAAAAAGGGAGAAGAAATGACTTTCATTTTCCTGTTGTCTACCACACCATTTAAACCGATCGACACCGATAAGCAATGGGCCGACCGTTATTATCACAGCTACCAACCCATCGATAAAATAGTGGCTAACGGGGCAAACACCATCAATATCCACCACGGAACAGCAATTAACCCACACATTAATTATCCGTTCTTCCGTCCCGATTTCATGAAAGCTTATATCGACGAAGCCCACGCGAAAGGTTGTAAAGTGAAAATCTACTATACGGTGAGAGAATTGGCGAACCGGGCACCGGAACTTTGGGCGCTACGTTCTTTAGGCCATGAAATTTTTTCCGCAGGGAAAGGTAACGGCTACTCCTGGTTACAGGAACATTTGGATCAGGATTATATTGCCGCTTGGTTTGTTGAAAAGTATACCGATGCTGCTATTGTGAATTCAGGCGTTTCCCGCTGGCACAATTTTTATGTAGAAGGCCTGAACTGGCTGGTCAAAAACGTAGGCATCGACGGCTTGTATATCGACGATCTTGCTTTTGACCGCACTACGATGAAACGGATCAGGAAAGTGCTCGATAAAGGCTGCCCCGATCCCCGGATCGATCTTCACTCCGCGAATCAATTCAATGCACAGGACGGTTTCATCAATAGTGCCTGCCTCTATATGGAACACATGCCCTACCTCGACCGCCTGTGGTTAGGAGAATATTTCGATTATAATGCATCGCCGGACTATTGGATGACAGAAGTCTCCGGAATACCTTTCGGAATGATGGGTGAAATGTTGCAGGATTGTGGAAACGCATGGCGGGGCATGGTCTACGGTATGACCTCCCGGTTGCATTGGGGCGATTGCGAAACCGCACAATACCTTTGGAAAGCATGGGATGAATTCGGAATGCAGGGCAGCCGGATGATCGGATACTGGGTGTCTTATAATCCCGTAAAAACCGGAAACGATAAAATATTGGCTACTTGTTATGTAAAAGATAAAAAAGCCATGATTGCCATAGGAAGCTGGGCGGAGCAGGACGAAGAAATCAAGCTGAAAATCGATTGGAAAGCCCTGGGAGTCGAGCCGAAAACAGCGAAACTGCATGCCCCGGCCATTGAAACTTTTCAGCCGGAAAAGACTTTCTCCCCCACGGATAAAATAAAGGTAGAAAAAGGAAAAGGTTATCTGCTGATATTGGAATAATATACCCTAAACCTAAAACTCCCGTTTCAGTTATATGAAACGGGAGTTTTCTTTTTGAATACTATACTTAAAATTGACTGATTGTAGAAGCACCGGAAGTATGGACATTTACCCTTCCTTCACTCCGGTAAAATAATTTCGCCGCTCCTGAGCCTGAAACACTCAATTGTTCATTGGCACAAACTCTTATAGAGGATGCACCGGAAGCAGAAGCACTCAGGGTGCGAAAAGTAAAGTCGCCCATATGAGCCTGTGCAGCACCGGAAGTTTCCAGCTTACCGGAATCCGCATTCCCGCTCAACGTGAAATAAGCTGCACCGGAAAGTTCAGCATCGATAAACGGAGCGGATAATTTCCCGGTAAACCGGGCAGCCCCCGATAAATCAGCCTCTACTTTTCCACCAACTTCCACATATCCTCCCATCGTAACCGTAGCAGCTCCCGACAGGTCTATCGACAATTTCTCTCCGTAAAAATCTCCTTCACCGCTCAAACGGCAAGCCCCGCTCAAATCTATATATTCTAATGACGAGCAGACAATTTCAGCCAGATAACGGTCGCCACGTTCTCCTTTAATCGTGCCTTTAAAACCGATCTTCAACTTTCCATTTCCATCCAGCGATACGGTAAGCTGATTCTTATAGCGTGCAGGAATACTTAAAACCACCCCGGTTTCTTCTCCTTGCCGGATTTTAATTTCAAAAGCACCGGAAACATCGATCCCCGTAATTTTTTCTCCCTGAAAACGGGATATTTCCACTTGTTCTCCCGCCTTTGCCCCTGTTATCATCCCCAACAAAAGCAATACTGAAAAAATAACTGTCTTTATCATATCAATTCCTTTTAGTAAAAATTAAGAATATTAAAACTTCCTATAAGTTAAGACGCATGAAACTCTGAAAAGTTACTGCACAATATTAATTTCTTACATTATTTTAAAATCAGGCGTTCATTTTTACCGAAAACCTCATATCCGGAAGTAATCACCTTTTCACCGGGCTCCAATCCATCCACCACCTGATAATATTGCGGATTTTGCTTACCGATCTTTATATTCCGGCGATAAGCTTCCTTTCCGTCGGCACTGACCACAAACACCCATTGCCCTCCGGTTGTCTGATAAAACGCTCCGCGCGGAATCAATACCGATTTGTCCGATTCACCCAATTGCAGGTTAATGTGATAAGTCTGCCCCGTACGGATATTCTCTGGTTTATCGGCCACAAAAGTCAGATCCGTTTTAAATTGTCCCCCTTTTACATCGGGATAAACCTTTAAAACTTTCAAACCGAAATCTGTTCCCTGGCGTTCCAGCGTCGCAGTCAGGTCTTTCTTCACCCGGTCGATATAATGCTCGTCGATCTGAGCCACCACCTTATAATCGTCCAGCACATTCACAATACCGATGTTGGCTCCCTGTGAAACCGTTTGACCGATTTCCACGTTCAGCGTTCCCAATTGTCCGTCGATAGGAGCTTTCACATTCAGGTTTTCATATCTCTCCCTCACCAGCTTGAAATTAGCTTTCATATTTTCAAGGCTCATTTCCATGTTCTCCACCTCGATAGAACGATAGATAGAATCCTGTTTTTGCTTTTCAAGCACCAGAATGTTACTTTTCACAGCCATCTCATAGTCCTCCTTCGACACCAGGAACTCTTCCTTAGCGATCAAATCCTCCTCAAACAGTTTTTTATCCTGCTCATACTTACGTTTCTTCCGGGCAATGCTCACTTCATTCTCTAAACGGCTTTGCTGTAATGCCAGTTTATCTTTTTCCATCTGTAATAAAGTATTCCGGAGCAAATTCTGTTTCTCGGCCAGATTAGCGTCACTGTCCAAAATCGACATAGCCAGGTTGGGATTTTCCAAACGGATGATCACCTGCCCCTTTTTCACCATTGTGCCTTCCTCCACGATCTTCTCCACCACCCGGCCTGTTTCCAGCGGACTCAACTGCACAAAAGTGATGGGTTCTACATTCCCCATAATCCGGATATAATCATTAAATACTCCGGCAGTCACTTCCTCTACCGTAATTTTTCCTTTTTCAACCCTCAGGGTTGAAGTATGGTCGCCTAAAACCAGCCAACCGATAACAACCAAAACAAACACGCCCCCGATAATATACGGTATATGTTTTCTCTTTAATCCTTTCTTTTGTTCAATAACTTTATCCATAGCTTTACTTTTATCTTTCGGTTGGGAAAAGAAGACGATTCCTGAATTTCACCCTTCCCGAACATTATTTTTAATACTTATTCTATTTATCTGTTCAATTACTCTCCAACTTTTGTCTGTAAAGGAACACCCTTATAAAAATCAACCATTTTCTTTTGCAACACATAATTCAAACGGGCTTTTAAAAGATCGTATTTAGCCTGTAAATAATTATTAGCCGTTGTGTTCACTTCGATAATCGTGATCAACCCCTGCTCATACTTCTTTCTCCCTGCCTGATAAGCCAATGCACTGAACTCTTCCTTTTTACGGGCAATCTCATACTGCTGAACCTGGGATTCAAGATCAAGGATCGCCTTTTGTATTTCGGTGTAAATCGATTGTTCCGTCTGCTGATAAGTGATCCGGGCATTCTGATAATTGTTTTTTGCCCGTTTAAGGTTGGAATGGCGCACTAATCCGGAAAAAATAGGAATGCTCATATTAAAACCAAAATACTTTCCAATACGGTTTTTATCTGAAATCTGTGTCCAAAAACCCCGATCGGACTGGCTGGTATAATTACCGAAAGATATACCGCCGTTCATACTGAAAGAAGGAGCGAAATTCGCTTTAGTTGTATATTCTCTCAATTTATAAATACGAACATCATATCCGGCAATCAGCGCCTGCGGCAACGACTGCATCGCACGGGTATAAATCGTATTCAAATCGTTCTGCTCTTTCACGGGTAAAATCTCGTTCCAGGAATCGACAGATAATTCCAAATCGGTATCCTCCTGATAGTTCATCAAATGTTTCAGGGATACCTGGGCATTTTCCCGGTTGTTCTGACAAGTGATTAATTGGTACTCAATGGATGCCTGCTGTGCCTGAATATCGAAAAGATCACTCTTAGGACGGCGGCCCAGCTCATATTCCCGCTGAATTTTCCTTAATTGCAAATTAGAATTTTCCAACTGTTCTAACGTGATCTTGATCTGCTCTTCCGCATACACCAAAGTGAAAAAAGCCGTCATCACCTGAATCGCAATATTATTAGCGGATAGTTCCGTGGATTCCATCCCCTGTAATCTGGCCACCTTTGCCATTCTCAAACGGTTAATCCCGCTAAAACCGGCAAATAATGTGACACCTCCGCCCACTCCCAGTCCTCCTAAAGTTTTATACTGCATATTCGTATAAGTATTTGTCTCCGGGTCGATACCACGTCCATAATTATAAGAAAGGGATGGAGAAAAACTATTCACCGATGGAATCAGGTCTAAAGCGGCATCACGCACCTCCAAACGATTATTGTCATTTTGAAGCTTTTGTTTCTGCATTTGCAAACTTTGCTCCACTCCATAGTCAATGCAATCCTGTAAAGTCCATTTCTTATCCTGGGCATATCCTATCTGAATCCCCGGCAATAAAACTAAAAATAAAAAAATCCTTAAAGCCATTGTTTCAATTTTAAATTTGAAAACACAAACACCAAATCCATGCCAAACCACAAAACATTCTGATAATAAACATATTACACATATCAAACCATAGAATAAAGTGTAAAAAAAATAGACAATATTGTCCTATTCTTTTACACATTTTTCCTCATATCATCCCTTTTATTCAAATAAGAAAACGATCTTCCCCATAAATTCCGAATCGCTTATTTTTTTTCCTATCTTTGTTTAAAGAACATCCCTCCGGCAAATCGAAATTTGATGAAAATAGCAAATATTTGTCAAACAAATGGACAGAATTGTCTATTTATTTGACAGTTACCACTTCACCAACACAAACACAAACACATGTAAATCAATATATTATATAATTTGGCACGCATTTCGTTAAAGAGTTGGAAATGAGAAATGAAAAACAAAAACAAATAAACAGCTATGATAAGAATTGAAAATCTAAGCAAAGTATTTCGCACAGAAGAAGTGGAAACCACAGCTCTGAACCACGTGTCATTACATGTTAAACCGGGTGAATTTGTCGCAATTATGGGACCTTCGGGTTGTGGAAAGTCCACTCTGTTAAATATAATCGGACTATTGGACAATCCCAGCGAAGGGGAATATTACTTCAACACCCAGGAAGTGGGACATTTGAAAGAAAAACAAAGAACTCAAGTCAGAAAAGGAAATATCGGATTTGTGTTTCAAAGTTTTAACCTGATCGACGAACTGAATGTCTATGAAAATGTAGAACTTCCCCTGATCTACCTGAAAAAGAAAGCCGGAGAGAAAAAAGAACTGGTCAACCATATTCTCGACCGGATGAACATCAGCCACCGGGCAAAACATTTTCCACAACAATTATCGGGAGGACAGCAGCAGCGTGTTGCCATTGCCCGTGCCGTCGTTGCCGGACCGAAATTAATACTCGCGGATGAGCCTACCGGAAATCTCGATTCAAAAAATGGAGCGGAAGTGATGAACTTGCTGACGGAATTGAATCAGGAAGGAACAACCATTATTATGGTAACCCACTCCCAGCACGATGCCTCGTATGCTCACCGGATCATCAACCTTTTCGACGGGCAGATCGTGACGGAAACGACCACCGAAAACAGGATGTGTCCGAAAAATGAAAATTGAATTAGAATATTCACGGTTTTATCCGTAACTTTGTAAAATTTAAACACATAAATAAACAAAGGACAAAAATCGGCACAAACTCCTTTATTTTGTCCTATTGTTTTTATTCTCAATTTCACTATGGCAAAACAAGGTACAATTCTAATAGTTGATGATAATAAAAGTGTGCTGACGGCATTAGAAATGTTGTTGTTAAGCGTCTTTAAAAAAGTAATCACAACCAGTAACCCCAACCGGATCCCCTCACTGCTGGAATCCGAAAATATCGATGTGGTATTGCTCGATATGAATTTCTCGTCGGGAATCAATACGGGCAACGAAGGCATCTACTGGCTGTCCGAAATAAAGAAACTGTCGAAAGAGTTGCCGGTTGTACTGTTTACGGCCTATGCCGACATCGATCTCGCCGTAAAGGCCGTGAAAGAAGGTGCTGCCGACTTTATCGTAAAGCCCTGGGACAATGCGAAACTCATCGCAACACTGCTTTCCGCTTATCGGTTGAACGAATCAAGGAGTGAAGTGAAACAGCTCCGGGAAAAAGAAGAAATCCTGAAAAAACAGTTAAACACAGAGGAAGAGCTGGTATGGGGAAACTCTGCAATTATGCAACAGCTACACCAGCTCATTGAAAAAGTAGCAGGGACGGATGCGAACATCCTCATCACAGGTGAAAACGGTACGGGAAAAGAAATGATAGCCAAAGAAATCCACTCACTTTCGAACCGCCGGAAGGAAGTGATGATCTCGGTGGACATGGGAGCTATCACCGAAACGCTTTTTGAAAGTGAACTGTTCGGTCATGTGAAAGGGGCTTTCACGGATGCGAAAGAAGACCGGGCAGGTAAATTCGAGGCCGCCAATAACGGCTCCCTTTTTCTGGACGAAATAGGAAATTTATCTTATTCCCTGCAATCCAAGCTATTGGCCGTAATACAAGGACGAAAAATCACCCGGGTAGGCTCGAACAAACCTATCGATGTCAACATCCGGCTGATTTGTGCCACCAATAGCAATCTTCAGGAAATGGTTGCCAACGGAGTTTTCCGGGAAGACTTGTTATACCGTATCAACACCATACACATTGAAGTTCCTCCACTGAGAAAGCGTGGAAAAGACATCTTATTGTTAGCCGATTTTTTCCTGAAACGTTACAGTCAGAAATACGGGAAGAAAAACCTTTCTTTTGCCTTTAACACCCAGGAAAGATTGCTGAATTATCCCTGGCCCGGCAATGTGCGCGAGTTGCAACATGCTGTCGAGAAAGCCGTCATTATGTGCGAATCCAGTGTTCTCAAACCGAATGATTTCTTTTTCAAAACAATCACAACCGAACTTACCCCCCAAATCAGCACCCTGGAAGAAATGGAAAAAGAAATGATCCGGAAAGCGATCGAACGCAACGAGGGGAATATATCGGCAATAGCCTCCCAGTTAGGTATTACCCGGCAGACATTATATAATAAAATGAAAAAATTCGGATTATAAGATTTTTTTACCGATTCACATTCAAACACTACAATTTTATGCTTTATTCCTATCCTCTCCGTATGCTTTTCCTGTTATTATCCTTCGGAATACTGGCCGCTGGAACAGGTATTTATTTTTATTCGGGGATGTATGTGGAAGGTGCATTTTGCACCCTGGGCATCATCATTTGTGTGTTTCTCATTTTCCATTATATAAACTCGGTGAACAGGAAAATCAGTTATTTTTTCAGTGCCCTGAAAAATGAAGATTACACGCTGCGTTTCCCGGAAATACAAGGGATGAAATCGGAAAAACTACTGAACAAGTTATTGAATCAAACCAAAGAAATACTGCAAAAAACAAGGATCGACATACAACAGCAGGAAAAATATTATGAATTGATACTCAATAATATCAACTCAGGAGTTATTGCTTTAAATTCCAAAGGATTTGTCATTCAATCCAATCTGTTCGCCCTTAAAATCCTCGGTTTGGAAGTATTTACCCACACCCGGCAATTACAAAAAGTTTCCCTCCAATTACAGCAAACCATAGAAGAAATCCAGTCGGGAGAAACCAAACGGATCACTTATACCAACGAGCGGGGAAGCGTGCAACTGTTAATCAATGCCACCAGTATCATCATGAATGGGGAAAAGCTCACTTTACTTGTTTTCAACGACATTGAAAACGAGATGGATGAAAAAGAGATCGATTCCTGGATTCGCCTGATTCGGGTATTGGCACATGAAATCATGAATTCCATCGCTCCGATCACTTCTTTAAGCGACACCCTGCTTTCCCTGCATAAAAACGATGATCCGGAAATAGAAGCGTCACAGCTCAAAGAAAACACGATCAATGGGTTGCATGTCATCAGCGAAACTGGAAAGGGGCTTATTTCATTCGTGGAATCCTATCGTAAATTTACCCGCATTCCCAAGCCGGAAAGGGAATACGTCGATATGAACGAATTTATTCACCGCATGGTTATCCTATGCAGTATGGAACCTTATTTTGAAAATGTCACGATCGACACAGAAATCCACCCGGAAAATGTAAAAGTATTCGCCGACCCGAATATGCTGGGACAAGTGCTGCTGAACATCATGAAAAATGCCATACAGGCCATGCAAGGCAAGGAAAACAGCAAGCTGCACGTGAGAGTGGAAGCGGCGGCAAATCAAACACAGATTAAGATCACGGATAACGGACCGGGTATTGAGCCGGAAATTCTCAACGAAATCTTCGTTCCCTTCTTCACCACCAAAACCGAGGGTACGGGTATCGGCTTAAGCATTGCCCGCCAAATCATGCGTACCCACGGTGGTAATATCAAAGTGTCGTCTATTCCCGGAAAGGAAACCACATTTACGCTGTCACTTTAATCAGCTGATTTTCCCGCCTGTCAAAAGATATACTGAACACCGACCTGATACCCCAGATAGACCTGCTGGAATTTTGAATCGCCATATTTTCTCCAAATATATTTATCGGGTAATATATTCGTATTGCGGGGATCGTCAGTCTGCATATAATTTATGCTCGGCCCTCCGAACAGTTCAAAATGAGGATTTATACGGAAAGCAGGCAAAAAAGCATACCCTAACTTAAAGGTTACATACTTCGAGAAATTATCGAGCGTTTCTCCCGTAAGCTCATTATTGAACATGAGCCACGGGGTTAGGTGAATATGGGCACCGAAACCGCCTGTGGTCACAAACGAATGTCCTTCAGCCTTATGGTTATATCCTATTCCCACAATTCCGTACGTATATTTTCCCCCCGACCGCAAAGCCACCACAACACTTCCTATCTCATTGTAAGTCAAAGCCACCCCTAACTCCCCGTCTTTTATAATATTGACCAAAGCCACAGGCCAATCGCTACTTTCAGCAATATTAAGCAATCCGGCGAACTGTACACCTTTTACCTTTTTGGCTATATTGACCAATCCGGCAAATTGAAACCCGGAATAATTTTTACTGATATTGATCAATCCGGCAAATTGCATACCTTTCCCGTCACTTCCGGTATAATTTCCTAAACCGGCAAATTGAAAACCCCGGTATTCCTTCTGAACCCAATTCCCCAATCCGGCGAACATCATTCCTTTCCCGTCATTCCCGACATAATTCCCCAATCCGGCAAATTGAAAACCTTTCGCATCGTTCAATATGATATGGGTCAAGCCCGCAAAAGCAAAAACATTTTCATTTTTCGACAAACCCGATAACAGATTAAACGACACACCATTGGTGTACTCTTTAGCCTGTAAACCGTTCGTACTCATAAAAGGCATGAAGCTAAACTGAAATGCAGCTCTTTTATCGCCTCCGGTCTGCGAAAACGTTATTCCGCACAAAAGAAAGCTCAAAAAAACTGTTACTAAAACTCTTTTCATCATTCATTTTTTTTAGTGAAACAATCTGAATACTCTATGTCTGCACATATTCATCATTGCCCAAAAGTAGAAGCAAATGAAAAAAAGCTAAAATCTATTTGACGAATCCCCGGGTTGCTTTTGACGAACGTTGCGGCAAACTATTATTTTATTAATTAGTTTTGCCGTATGAAAATTCGTATTCCCCATACCCACAAACTGGTAGTTGTGCTATTTTGGATGCTGATTTCCTTCGTATTTTGGATACAGTTCCTCAAACTTGCTCCCGTCGGAGAAGCCACCTTAGTGGCCCTCTGTATTTGCAGCACAAACATTGTCATGAATCATTTTTTAAGTAACTGCTTGCTTAAAAAAGCGATACAACAAAAAAGGATGTTACCCTTTTTCTTTCAATTTTTAGGCATAACCCCACTGATCACCTTTCTCACCTCTTTAATTTTAGCCGGATTCCGGCATCTTGAACATACCGGGGTATTTGCTCCCTCCTACCTGTTCGTAGAAGGGGATTCTCTGCCAATAGACTTTATCGTCATGCTCCCCGGCACATTTGTAATCAGCCTCAGTTTTTGTGGTTTACGCTTTTATTATGAGTACGCGAAAGTAGAAACCATCAATCACAAACTTCAATTTAAAACCTTGCAGGAACAGATCACCCCACATTTCATGTTCAATGTTTTAAACCACATTCATGTCCTGATGCAAGAAAATGTAGAAATGGCCTCCTCTTTATTGATAAAATATTCCGACATATTACGGTATCAGTTATATCAGGGACAAAAAGAGCTTATCCAACTGAAACAGGAGATACATTTTCTAACCAATTATATAGAAGTGGAACAAATCCGGTGGGAGAACAGATTGGAGGTAAGCTGTTCCTGGGAAATAGAGGATGAAAACATAGAAATACCTCCTTTACTCCTGATTATTTTCATCGAAAACGCCTTTAAGCATGTTGCCAAACCAACGACCGGAAAAGGTTACGTATACATCGATTTAAGCCAAACAAGCCACACCCTTCAACTAAAAATCGAAAATTCCAGATCGACACAAGCCAAAGCAGGGAACCTAGGAATGGGATTAGAAAATGTACGCAAACGGCTGGATATTCTATTTCCAAGAAATTATTCTCTGAACTGTCACACCACAGACACGATTTATAGCACACAATTGATTATAAAACTAAAGCCATGATAAAACCCTCTTCTTCCCCTGTATTACGATGCCTGATTACGGACGACGAACCTATCGCTATCCGGGGGATCATAAATTATATCAACCAACTCGATTTCCTCACCGTGACCGCCACTTGCCCGTCGGCTCCGGAAGCTGCAAAAATTCTAAAAAACGAAGACATCGACCTGATGTTCTTAGATATAAATATGCCTCATCTTTCAGGACTTGAATTTTTAGAATCCCTCGAAACAGCCCCCATGACAATCTTCACCACAGCCTATTCCGAATACGCGTTGGAGGGGTATAGATTAAATGTGGTTGACTACCTGCTGAAACCGATAGCTTTCAACCGTTTTTTTCAGGCTGTTACCAAAGCTCAGAATATCTTCGGTTCCCGCATCGTTTCCCCTCCCGGCCAAACCGAAACAGATTCCGTGTTTTATGTACGTCAGGACGATACTTTTCAAAAAATCGAGAGTGAAAATATCTTATATGCCGAAAGTATGCAAAACTACTTAAAACTGCATTTCAAAGATACAACCATAGTCATCCATCAAACTATGTCTTCTTTAGAAGAAATGCTTCCCCAAGATTTATTTTTCCGCATACACCGTTCTTTTTTAATAAACCTGTCCCACATCGACCGTGTATTTAAAAACAGGCTTTTTATTCACGGAAAAGAACTCCCCATTTCATCAGCTAAAAAAGAGGAGTTCTTAAACCATGTTGTATATAAAAAACTACTTAGTAAATAATACGGTATAAAATCATACTATTACAATTTCAAACCGCCATCCACCGCTGCCGCACCTTCCCGCAAATAACCGTCCATAATATTTACGATCCGGTTTCCGTAATGTGCGTTCTGTTCGGAATGGGTCACCTGGATAATTGTCATACCTTCCTCCTGATTCAATTTTTTGAGCAATTCCATGATTTGCCGTCCCTGCTCCGAATGAAGATTTCCGGTAGGTTCATCCGCCAGTAATAACTTCGGGCGCGCTACGATTGCCCTTGCAATCCCCACCAACTGTTGCTGCCCTCCGGACAATTGCTCCGGAAACAAATCTTGTTTCGCCACAATGTTAAACCGATCCAGAATGTCGGCCACAATCGCTTTCCGTTCTTTCCCTTTCACTCCCTTATATACCAAAGGCATTTCGATATTCTCATACACATTCATATCCTCCAGCAAATGGTAGGCCTGAAAAATAAAACCGATATAATTCCGGTGGCAAAGATTCCGGTCCTTTTCCTTCATTGCATGTACCGGATTTCCCATAAAAAAATATTCCCCTTCCGTCGGCTCATCCAGCATCCCGATAATATTCAACAAGGTTGATTTCCCGGCACCGCTCGGCCCCATAATACTGACAAACTCCCCTTCTTTCACCGAGAAGTTTACATCTTTCAATATAAAAGTACGTTGAAAACGCGACTTATAATATTTATCTACATTTCTTAATTCTATCATATCCTTATTGTTAGTTTATCTGTTTTTTTTCTCTTCTCTACCAGCCATCTGTCATGCGAATCAAAACCCGCTCCCTCCAATCAAAAAACGGTCAGGCAAAAAATCTATCCTCTAATTAGCGTTGTTCTCTTCAACCAATCCCCTATCCCCACTCCATCGGCACATTTTTTCATTCCGTGTCATGCTGTAAATTATTTTACATTTAACAAGAGACATGCCAAATCTACAAACAAATTATATATCAACAACTTACGAAGCATCAAAAATACCCGTAATGTCTAAAAAACATACACCGGATGTATAATTTTTAGACGCATTGTCTTCATCCCGTTTTTTATCTATCCTTAATCAAATTGTATAAATTAACATTTTCATAGTTTTATGAATCATATTTTTTTATAGTTTTACCGATGAGATTAATAGTTGAATTATAAAACAGTAAAACAAAACAGTATGAAAATAACTACTTTATTAACAGTATTCGCATTGGCTTTCACCGTGAGTGTGGCTTCGGCACAAAGCGACAAAACCACCAAAGACGGTAAAAAAGAATGTTGCAAAAAAGAATGTGTAGCTAATAAAGACTGCAAAGAAAAGAAATGCGCAGAGAAATGCGAATGTAAAGAAGGTACCAAAAAATGCTGCCAGGAAGGAAAAAAGGAAGACACAAAGAAATGTTGTCAGGAAGGAAAGAAAGAAGGCGCAAAGAAAAATAGCAAAGCAGAAAAAAATAAGTTTTCTTCTCTTTCAAATCACATAAAGCTGCCTGAAAGGGCAGCTTTATTATTTTTTCGAAAAACCCCGGAAATGTCCCAGGTTTTCTATATCATTTCCTTCTACTCTGCTTGTTTAAGTTTCAAAACCTGCCGGGCAAATTCGAACGTTTTTTCCCGGACTTGCGGGATCGCTTTTGAAGACAGTCCACAGGCAATCACATGCACGCCGGCTTCCGGAAAAGCCACCTTCACTTTTCGATCGGGAGGAGTTCCCAACTCATCGAACATACGTAAAGCAGCTTTCACTTCAATCGTCTGATCCTGATGTTCCGCATCCTTATAATAATACCCCAGGAACACAGGTTGATGAACACGGGCAAATTCTTTCCGGTTCATCCGCATATCGAGCAATTGCTGTAAATAAACCTGGGCTTCCACCCGGTAACGGCAATTCCAATATTTACAATCTTCACTATCCGGAGCATCGGAAGAATTATAATATCTACCGCCATGAAAAAGACGGGCAATCTGTAATCCCCAGGGACCGGACAACAAAGGAGCAAAATTATTCTTAATCTGAATATTGGGAGAGTACAAAATCAATCCGTCGACCAGTTGGGGAAAATCGGCCGCTAACATCAAAGCCAGCGTACAACCCGTTGAAGTAGACATAATCACCACTTTCTGCCCCAGTTTATGCGCAATTACCAAAGCCTCTTTTGCCGAATTATACAAATTTGCCGGAGTCATATCCAACAGCGGCTCCGGAACATCCAACCCATGTGCCGCCAAACGGGGCAAATAAGCATTCACCCCGAATTCTTTTATAAAATCGTGAGTAATGGGATACCCCTCATAATGGCTGGCAGAAAATCCATGTAAATATAACAATACGTAAGGCGTTGTTTTACCGACGGAATCCGCCCACACGATTTCTCCCCCGTTACCGGGCTTTACAGGCAATCCTGCGTCTTTCCCCTGCACGTATGCCTCCAGGCTATCCGGCGCAACGGTAATCCTCGGTAACTCCGTATTCAGCGGCGTACGGGGAAGGCGAGGGCCAACGTAGTATAAGACAACCAATAAAACAATTACGAACAGGAAAATCATGAGCTTTTTCATTTGCAAATTCTGCTATAATTACGGAAAAATATATTTTAAGGTTCACCTGCCGATAAAAGCAATCCACGACATTTACCGGGATTTCACTTCATTCAACACCAATTCCAGTGCTTTAGCCGCCGCTTTGGCGATATTCCGTTCCCGGGTAAACGAAAACACAAACTTGCAGGCAAAAGCCCTATCAGGGGTCGCCACTCCAATCCAAACCGTTCCTACGGGTTTCTCCGGGGTTCCTCCGTCAGGCCCGGCTATTCCCGAAGTTGAAACGGCATAATCCGTCCCCAACAATTTTTTCACCCCTTGCGCCATTTGCAAAACAACCGCTTCGCTTACGGCTCCTTCCCGCTCAATATCGGCAGGATTTACACCCAGGACATTTATCTTCACCTCATTGGCATAAGAAACAACACTTCCCTTAAAATAATCGGAACTTCCCGGCACGGAAGTTATCAGATGGGCTACATACCCCCCAGTACAGCTCTCTGCCGTGGAAATTGTAACTCCTTTATCCCGGAAAATCTTTCCAAACTGTTTTTCCAAAGCATTTTCCTCTCCCTCCGTATAATTCAATCCCTCCAGCACCGTTTTCAGGCTTTCGTAATATTCCGGCAAATGTTTCACGGCCTCCCCTTTGGCGGTAAGCCGTAATTTCACCAAACCGGGCGAAGGCAGGTAAGCCAGCTTTAAACCGTCGGGCAAAGCATTCTCCCATACATCCAGCCGTTGTGCAAGCTCCGATTCCGGAATATCGTACACCTTCAACATCCTGTATTTTAATTGGAGATGCGGATATTTCACCTTCAAATCCGGAATCACATAGGTTTCCATCAGATGTTCCATTTCAAACGGAACTCCCGGCAAAGAGATCAACGATTTCCAACCCCGCTCAAACCACATCCCGGAAGCCGTCCCCTTGTAATTTCTGAGAATACGACAATTATCCGGCAAAATGGCCTGGCTTCGGTTGTTCTCATTCAAAGCGATTCCCCGGCCTCCCAGCAACTCCTTCAACCAGCCAAAGACCTCTTCATTCATCACCAGGCGGGAACCAAAATATTCTGCGAGAACTTTCTTCGTCACATCGTCCTTCGTCGGCCCCAAACCTCCGGTTACCACAATCAGGTCTGCTTCCTGCATGGCATAATCCACCGTTTCGTAAATTTCCTCCCTTCTATCGGGGATTGAAAGCATCTCAATCACTTCCACACCCAATCCTGTGAGCCCCGAAGCGATATATTTGGAATTAGTATCCAAAATCTGTCCCAGCAAGATTTCGTCTCCGATAGTAATAATAATTGCATTCATATTATAAAATCTAAATTTCTTCCTGACGGATTGCTCCGATTCTTTTCAATAAAGAAGGGTGTGAATAGTACACCCATTCATACGCCGGATGGGGAGTGAGGTTACTTAAAGATTTTACGGAAATCTTTTTTAACCCGGCCACCAAAGCTTCACCCAATCCCTGAGAAACAGCATAGGCATCCGCTTCATATTCATTTTTCCGCGACCACCTATTCATCAGCAGGCCTAACACCATCCCCACAGGACTGTATAGCAAAACAAATGCCACTAATCCCAATTGAAAATAATTTCCGTCGCCTCCCAATGCCTCCGACAAAGCAGGCTGATTTACACACAGGGAAAATAACCATAGCATAAATCCGGTTTGTAACACCGAAGCCGCCATAAACTGTAAGGTATGACGTTTTTTATAATGTCCCACCTCATGCGCCAGCACGGCAACAATCTCCTCTTCGGTCAGTTCCTGAAGCAGTGTATCGTATAACACAATCCGTTTTTTAGGGCCTAAACCCGTGAAATAAGCATTTGCTTTCGTGGAACGTTTCGAACCGTCGATCACGTAAATATTATCCAGCTTAAAACCTGCTTTCCGGGCAAAAGCCTGAATCTTATCCCTTAAAGTTCCTTCTCCCAAAGGAGTTTGTTTATTGAAAAGAGGAACGATCAACTGGGAATAGAACATCGACATAAATACGGAAAACACCGTCACAAGTCCCCAGGCATACACCCAAAACCAATCACCCGCCCACACGTAAAATCCGGTGACGGCAGCCAGCAACACCCCTCCCACAACCGCAGAAACCAACATGCCTTTTATGGTATCCGTTATGTAAATCTTTACCGTGGTTTTATTAAAACCATATTTTTCCTCGATATGAAAAGTGGCATACCAGTCAAAAGGCAAGCCGATCAAACCCGACACGAAAGCCAATCCTCCCATAAACAATAAAGTCTGCCACACCACACTGCCGGTTACAGCGGTCACCCAGGTATTATACCACCCAAATCCTCCGACACACAGGAATCCCAACGTGACAAGAAAAGAAAAAGAAGAACTCAGCAGTCCGAAACGGTCATTTTCCCGTTTATAGTTTTGGAAACGGCTATATTCCTGTTCATCGTATATACCTCTCAGGCTTTCCGGTAAATCGGGAGACATAGCCCTTCTGTTCAAACTTTCCAAAATCCGCTCCACCAAAAAATCCACACATAAAAAAACAACAATAACAATGAAAATAATCTCCGCAACCGTATTACCATTAAACATACCGGATAAATTTTGAAATGAGTTTCACAAATTTAAATGATAATCTCTATTAGTTAAAAAACTTTTCCAAAATAATTCCGGTTCCCCTGCAAAACCTTTCTACCGCCCCCATGCCATACCGATTTCCCTGACACAATTAAAGAATTTTTTCTTTAAAAATTTAGACAATTCAATTATTAATCCTAATTTCGTTGCGGATTAGAAAAACACATTATAAAGGCAACAAAAACTGAACTATAAACATTATAATCAATATATTATGGCAGAATTTAAATATCAGGAACCGTTTCCTGTTGAAAAAGACACCACCGAATACCGCCTGCTCACCAAAGATTATGTGAAAACGATCGAATGTGACGGACGAAAAATTTTAAAAGTAGAAAAAGAAGGGCTTGAACTTCTGTCCCGTGAAGCCTATGCAGATGTTTCCTTTTACCTGCGTGCCTCACATTTACAGAAACTGGCTGATATTTTAAAAGATCCGGAAGCCAGCGATAATGACAAATTCGTTGCTCATACGATGTTACTGAATCAGGTTATTTCTGCCGAAGGGGAGCTTCCTACCTGTCAGGACACAGGAACCGCTATTTGCATCGGGAAAAAAGGCGAAAACGTATGGACAGGCTGCAACGATGCAGAAGCAATCAGCAAAGGCGTGTTCGAAACTTACCGCGACCGTAACCTGCGCTACTCACAGGTGGTTCCTTTCACCATGACCGAAGAAAAAAACACAGGAACAAATCTTCCGGCACAAATCGACCTTTATGCCACCCAGGGCAATAAATATGAATTTTTATTTATTACAAAGGGAGGAGGCTCGGCTAACAAAACGTTCCTCTACCAGCAAACCAAAGCTCTTTTAAACGAAGAAGCCCTAACTAAATTCATCGAACAAAAAGTATTGGATTTAGGAACATCGGCCTGTCCCCCCTACCACTTGGCAGTAGTGATCGGAGGAACATCGGCAGAAGCCAATCTGGCTACGGTAAAAAAAGCTTCCGCAGGCTACTATGACCACCTGCCCACTTCCGGCAATGAAGGCGGACGCGCTTTCCGCGACCTGGAATGGGAAGCAAAAATTCAAAAAATCTGTCAGGACAAAGGCATCGGCGCACAATTCGGCGGTAAATACTGGGTACATGATGTACGGGTGATTCGTTTACCACGCCACGCAGCTTCCTGCCCGGTAGGAATCGGGGTAAGTTGTAGTGCCGACCGCAATATTAAAGGCAAAATCACGGAAGACGGTATTTTCCTGGAACAACTCGAAAAGAATCCGGCACGTTTCCTTCCGGCTGCAACTCCGGCACTCGCTCCGGCTATCAATATCGACCTCGACCAGCCGATGGAAAAAGTGTTGAAAGAACTTAGTAAATATCCGGTAAAAACACGCCTGAACCTGTCCGGAACTTTAATCGTGGCACGCGACATTGCCCACGCCCGGATCAAACAAATGCTGGACGAAGGCAAACCGATGCCGGAATATTTCAAAAAACATCCGATATACTATGCCGGTCCTGCTAAAACTCCGAAAGGCATGGCATCCGGAAGCTTCGGACCGACAACGGCAGGGCGTATGGACCCCTATGTCGATCTGTTCCAGTCGCAAGGTGGCTCCATGATTATGGTGGCCAAAGGAAACCGTTCTCAGGCTGTTACCGACGCTTGCAAAAAACACGGAGGCTTCTATTTAGGTTCTATCGGTGGTCCGGCTGCGATCTTAGCAAAAAATAGCATCAAATCGGTTGAAGTTGTCGACTTTGAAGAATTAGGCATGGAAGCTGTCCGGAAAATCCGGGTAGAAAATTTCCCGGCTTTCATCATCGTAGATGATAAAGGGAACGATTTCTTTGCTGAATGGGCGCATTAACCTCCCGATCATAACTATTAAAAGCCTGTCTAACAGAACATTTATTGTCAGACGGGCTTTTTTGTTCCTTTTCTCTTCGTTACAGCTATCAGAAATTATTACACCTGCTTTTACTGTTATAGAAAATAACGAATTTCCTATAACTTCCGGCAACAGTAAAATCTTTACCGATCCTCCCCTTAGCCTTGGCCAGAAACCGAAAGCATATCAACATTCACAAAGCCCGGAACCTCCCCCCGATGTAGAACAATTCCACATTTAAAAACAACAATTTCCTCAAATTTCTACACTTTCACACGTTTCACATCCCATGCCACATTTCAATAAACATCTGAAAAGCAATCGCTTATAAAAAAAATCATTTTACGGCATAAAATTCTCTATAAAGATCAGTGAACGCGACATTTCAACAACGGGTTCACAGAAGAAATTAATGTAAAATTTAAATTTAAAAGTCATGAAAACTGTAGTAAAAAGTATCTTAGTGGCAGCAACAGTAGGTGTATTCGCAATCCCGACATCCGCTTCTCCTTACGTCGCAACTTCTCCGGTAGCCGTGCAGGACACGGTAGTGAAAGACACCGTTAAAAAAGAGGTTCCTCCGATGTATTTTGCCCAGGAGGAGGTTACCTATACCAAAATCGAAACTTCAGCACTTCCGGAAGCAGTGACGAAAGGAGTAGCGGACAAATATGCCGACTATACCATCGAAGAAGCTTACAAAGGCAGTGATTCCAACTATAAAATGGTTATCAAAAAGGACGATGCCAAACTAACCGTACTTTTCAATGAAGCCGGGGAATTTGTAAAAGAAATCACAGAAACGGCAACAGGAACAGCATTAGCTTAATTCCAACTCGTTTTCCTTATGACACAGAAACGGAATCGTTGCACAGGTTCCGTTTCTTTTTTTATTCTATTTTATCCTGCTTCGTCCGATTTACTTTCCCAGATATTCACACATTCCGATCATTTGTGAAATAAAAGGCTAAATTTCTTGCACACTTTTTCTAAATTTGTGTAATTATCTCATTTATTGATAAATAAGCTATGTAATCTCATTTAAATGTCTTTATTTTGCAGGCGACACACGAAAATAAACGATCATAAATATGATGCAACAGCAATTATCTTACGCAAATGGAATCTCCGATATTCCATTAAAAGGTGAAACGATTGGACAAAATTTAAGGGATATTGCAACGACTTTTCCGGAACGCGAAGCCCTTGTCTCCGACTATCAAAACTATCGCGCAACATATTCAGAATTTCTTTCCCAGGTGGAACAGGTGGCGAAAGCATTAATGGCAGCAGGCATACAAAGAGGCGACCGGGTAGGTATCTGGTCTCCTAACCGCTATGAATGGGTATTGGTACAATATGCAACCGCTTTAATGGGAGCTATCATGGTAAACATCAATCCCGGCTATAAGCTATCCGGCCTCCGCTATGCCCTGGAACAAAGCCGGATCGATTTATTGATAGCGGCTTCCCATTTCCGTAAAACAGACTATGTTGAAATGCTGAATGAATTGCGTAAAGACTGCTTATATCCCAAACAAACGGTTATCATAGAACACGATTGGGAACGCTTTTTGGAATCGGGTAAAGCTATCCCGGACGAACAATTGGCGGAACGGGAGGCTTCACTCCAATTCGATGATGCGGTAAACATCCAATACACCTCCGGAACTACCGGGTATCCCAAAGGAGCAACCTTGTCGCACCACAATATCCTGAATAACGGCTTTTTCATCGGCGAACGGCTGAAATACACGGAAAAAGACCGGGTATGCCTCCCCGTACCCTTCTATCATTGTTTTGGAATGGTGCTTGGAAATATGGCCATTGTCACCCACGGGGCCTGTATTGTGATTCCGGGAGAATTTTTCGATCCGGCACAAGTGTTAGCCGTGGTTGAGAAAGAAAAATGCACTTCACTCTATGGTGTTCCCACAATGTTTATCGCAGAATTAGACCTGCCAAACCTCAGCCAATATAACCTGAAATCACTCCGAACAGGCCTTATGGCAGGTGCCCCCTGTCCTATCGATACGATGCGGAAAGTGCAATCTATCATGAATATGACCGAGATTTGCGTTTGCTATGGCATGACCGAAACCTCCCCCGTATCCACAGAAAGCTGTACGGACGATCCTCTGGAATTACGGGTAACCACCGTAGGAACGGTACATCCGCACGTAGAGATAAAAATTATCAACCCGGAAACCGGGGCTATCGTTCCCAGAGGAGTGCCGGGAGAACTTTGCACCCGGGGCTATTCCGTTATGTTGGGATATTGGGACAATCCGGAAGAAACCAAAGCGATCATCGATGAAAAACGCTGGTTACACACAGGGGATATTGCCGTCATGGATGCCAATGGCTATGTCAGCATCACAGGACGCATCAAAGACATCATCATCCGGGGAGGTGAAAATATTTCTCCGAAAGAAATCGAAGATTTTCTGATTGTGCATGAAGGGATTTCCGATGTACAAATAATCGGAGTGGCCAGCGAAAAATACGGCGAAGAAGTGATGGCCTGGGTAAAACCCCGGAGCGGATATGACATCAGTCCCGAATCCCTCACAGAATACTGCAAGGGGCAAATCGCCACGTATAAAATTCCTAAATACTGGAAATTCGTAGATTCTTTCCCGATGACGGTAACCGGAAAAATAAGGAAAGTGGAAATGCGGGAAATTTCAGAAAAAGAACTCGGATTAAAACGATAAAAATATTTCCATCCCTTTTAAAAAGAGCCTCTGAATGAGGCTCTTTTCTATTCAAATAACTTTTTTCCCCTAAAAGCGTATCATTAAAAAATCTTCGATACGCAACCAATGAAAGGTGTACTGTTCGCTATATCCACCGTTTTCGTCTGGGCTATCCTGAATGTAGTCAATCGTTACTGCGTCGTGAAATATGACGTAAACATCATCGTGTTCACCTCTTATATGATCTTCGCCACAGGCGTTTCCCTGCTCCTGATCCGGCAACAGGTCACTCCGCAGGACTGGAAAAGCGGAGTGAAATACTCCTGGCTATACACGATCATGCAAATTATCCGCAGTTTCTCCATGATCTCCACCTTCGTTTATATTACTTCCACAGAAACCAGTTTGCTGTTTAACATAGAGATTGTAATCACCTACATCATGGCTTACCTGATTTTCCGCCGCAAACCCTATAAAGGAGATTACTGGGGTATTTTGATCATTCTGACCGGATTTATACTTTTCATTGTAAGCCTACCCAAGGAGATCCGGACAATTGTTTCCATACTGGTCATAGCATCGGCAACAGCAAGCTGTATCCGCTCTATCATCGTGGAAGAAACCACTGTCCGCAGTCCGCAAACCACCGTGCGACAAAAATGCGGAATTTCAGGATATACGATGTTTGTCGGTGGACTGCTGTTAGTGATCTTCTTTCTTAGCACGGCAGGGGTTAAATACCTGATCGGAGCAACTCCTCCTCCTGTGTTATCCATCCTGAATTATTTACCCGATTTTAAAGAGATATTCCACCCTGCAACGGTTATCAGTGCCTGCATCGCAGGGTTCTGCATCAACGCTTTAACCACCTATCTTTACTATTCCACCCTGCAATATTCAAAATCGGAAACTTTCATGGCGGTACGCGCCTTCCAGCCCGTACTCACTTATACACTGGAAATAATTGCAGCCCTTTACCTTGCTGCCATGCGCCCGGATTTGAATTTGAAAGACTATTTATTCGGCAGCCTCATTATATTAGGCTCCCTGATGATTCTGATCATTCCTGCCCGGGCTAAAGTGCAGAAAACGTCAAAAGATTTCATTGCCGATTGACGGGCTTATTTTCGGAAAGCACCGATACCGGGCAAAGAAAAAAGATATTCAAAAATATCCTGACGGGCTTCAGGGTGAAACCATCGGATGTCTTCGTCCCGGCGAAACCAGGACAATTGTTTGCGGGCATAACGCCGTGAATTTCGTTTAATCAGCCGGATAGCTTCTTCCCGGTCGGTCACTCCTTCAAAATAATCGAACAGTTCCTTATACCCCACCGTATTTAAAGCATTCAACCTGCGCAAAGGCAATAAACCCCGAGCTTCGGCCTCCAGCCCGTCCGCCAGCATCTGATCCACCCGGCGGTCTATCCGTTCATACAACTCCTCCTTCTCCCGGTTCAACCCGATACGCACAATGTCGAATCCCCTGTCTTTAGGCGTATTTGTACGCAGGGAAGAATAAGGAACTCCCGCCATACGGCACACCTCCACCGCATGAATTACCCGCTTGGCATTGCTCAGATCGACCTGCTCATAAAAAACAGGATCCAACTCTTTTAACAACTCCTGCATATATTCCAATCCTCTCTCCTCGTACACCTTCATCAATTCTTCCCTCAACTCAGGAGTAATCGTTGGTATATCGTCTATTCCCTTGCATACGGCATCGATATACATCATCGATCCTCCTGCCATCACAACCACATCCCTACTTTCGAACAGCTCATGGATTTTTTCCAAAGCCTGCACTTCGAATTGCCAGGAATTATAATAATCCTCCACAGAAAGGGTTTGAATAAAATAGTGCGGCACTGCCGCCAATTGCTCCGGGGCGGGCACTGCCGTACCTATATACATTTCTTTATAAATCTGCCGGGAATCACAGGAGATAATCGAAGTACCGAAATATTTTGCAATTTCGATGCTCAGGTCGGTTTTTCCAACTCCCGTAGGCCCTAACAGCACGATCAATGTTTTTGTCATATCCGGTATTTATAAAAAATGTACCAATAGCCTGCTGAAAACAGGTTATTGGTACATTCTCATTCCATTGAATTTACAGTTTATCTATATAATCGTCCAGGCTTTCATACCTGTCGTCATAGCCTCTGCCTCCTCCCTCTTCATCCTCTCCATATTCATCGTCATCGAAACTATAATCATCGCTATCCCGGTCACCGCTGTCACCGAACTCATCCATAAAACTATCGTCGTATTCGTCGTCGGACTTCTCCATGCTCCATTCCTCACTCACATCGAATTCGCTCTGCGGAGGAATTTCTCCATCACAATACACGCACAACGGCAGCACATCGGCAGAATCTCCAACATATTCCCCGGCATACTCTACCCTGAAATATTTATTAGCAAAGAAATCATACACATACTCTAATTCGATGCAACTGGCATTCACTATTTCCCGGATCATTGTCACGTCCATCACTAAAGTATTGCTATCGTCATCATCGTCGGTGGACATTTCCATTAAAGCAATTTCTTTCACACGATTCCCCATTTTATCCAATGTAAAAAAAGAGGCCATCTGTGAACCGTCATATCCCAAAGTCTCTACGATCTTATCGTGCAACTGCTGAAAAGTCTGTTCCCCGCTGATAGCGATTTCACACCTGAATTCCGTACTATTCGGTAGACTGATCTCAAATCTGTAATCCATAATTATTTAATTTTTTACCATCCAAATGTCGACGCACTGATCCCTAAGATAACCACACCACATACAATCAAAATCGCAAACGCTATAATGATCGCAGCAATACATATCGAGATAATGCCACAAACCCGCCCGGAATTTACATTGTTATAGGAACTTTCCGTGTATTCTCCCGGAGCGTTCATATAAATTTTTCTCTGGGAAGAAGCCATCGCAACAGCTATAATCCCTAATATCAGTCCTACAATTCCACATGAAAATGTGAAAATCAGGGACAGTATTCCCAATACCAAAACCGTAGAGGCTTCGGGCAAACTTCGTCTATTATTTTCTATTGTTTCCATTATAAATTCGGTTAGTAGTTTCCTGTTGTTAGTTTGAGCAAATATGAAATTAATATCGTTATCAAACAAAAAAATCCGACACTTTTTAACATCCTGTTATTTATTTTTTTCACCCCCGAAATCCTAAGCCCGATAAGGCATAAAAAAACAAATAAAGGCAATAGAACCGGCCAGCTATGAAACGAATCGGCCACCCTCCCCTGTAACAAATACAGGATCGAGCGCTGAAATCCGCATCCGGGGCAAATAATCCCGAAAAACGCCTTGAACAAACAAGGTAACTGGTGCGTTTCCAGCCATTCGAACATAGTTATATCGTTAAGATGATTATTACAGTTACACCTGAGCGTAATGGAATATTATTTTTTTTCAAACGGCCTTTTTATCAACACAACTTATTGTTTAACAACCCGTTCTATAATATCCATCGCCTTCTCGACCAATTCCCGGTTAGCTTGCGATCCCATGTGCCCGATCCGGAATACTTCCCCTGCCAGGCAGCCGTAATTTCCGCCGACCACCAATCCTTCTTCCCTCAAACGGGCATCCAGTTTTTTCCAACTTGTCTTTTCAGGCACATACAATGCCGTTACCGTAGGCGAACAAACCGCGCCGGGCGTAGGAAATAATTTCAACCCCATGTTTAACGCCCGTTCCCGGCAATATTCTGCCACCTTTTCATGTCGCGCAACCGCTTTTGCCAAACCTTCTTCCAACAAGACTTCAGCAGCCTTGCAAAGTTGGGCGGTGCCATGCCAATAAGGAGTATAAGGGAAATAAGCCTGCTTTACAGCCGTGCGGAAAGGCAACAAAGCATCGTAGCCTACATACCCGACCTCTTCTGCAATATTCCAGGCCTGTTCGCTCACCGATAAGAAAGCCATATTCGCCGGAGCCGACAGGCATTTTTGGGAAGCCCCCAAACAAAGATCGATCTGCCATTCGTCAGTTTTCACCGTACTTCCCCCCAATCCCGATACAGCATCGACATACAACAAAGGCACCTTGTATTTCACTTTTAAAGCTCCGATTTCCGCCACCGGATTCATCGTTCCGCTGGGCGTTTCATTCTGGACCAAAGTAATCATTTTAGGCTGGAAATCGGCTATCGCTTTCTCGATCAATTCAAAATCGGTGAAAGTTTCATCAAATCCGAATCCGATCGTTTTAACCTCACAGCCCAACGACTCGGCCATTGCTCCGATGCCATACCCGAAAAGCCCGGTAGACAGGGCAAGCACTTTATCACCCGGAAGAAGCGTACTTTTCAAAGCACTCCATAAAGCCAGCATTCCTTCGCCCGTCTGGATCACCACATCGTTCTTCGTCCGCATAATTTTTCCCAAAGCTTTCCCGGTACGCTTATACAGGTCTATATAATCTTTTTCCAGGTCGGCTGAACCAAAATTCACATTTCCGGCGTTTAAAACTTCAGCAGGCACCGACACAGGGCCGGGAGTCATCGATATTTGATAAGTTTCCATAGGTCAAAAGAATTATCTGTTTAAAGTTAGCGAGAAGACATACCTCCCTCCCATTATTCCTGCAAAACTATAAAAGAATAACCGAAAAACGAGGTGTATACAGGTTTTAGTTTTAGAATTTAGTGTTAAGTTAATAAATAATGTATATTTGTAACTTGAAAAGTTGTAAACAAGAATGATTTTGAAGTCAGAAGAAATAGCCGACAAAGTGGTTGAAGCACTGCAGGACAGCAAGGCACATCAAATTGTAAAAATTGATTTAAGAAAAATTGAAAACTGTTTTTGTAATTTCTTCGTAATATGTCATGGAACTTCCGGCACACATATTGCAGGTATGACTGATGCTGTGGAGGAACATGTACGCAAAGAAATAAACGAAAGGCCATTTCACACAGAAGGTCAGCACTCTTCGCAATGGGTTGTGCTTGATTACGGGGATGTTGTCGTACATATATTCGACAAAGAACTGCGGGATTATTACCAACTGGAGGAATTTTGGGCAGATGCCGACATGACCGTTATTCCAGATGAAGAATGACAATCTGGCAGCAAAATTAAAAGCAACAGAAGAAAAACACATGCAATTTTAAAGTATGGCAGAGAAAAATGAGAATAAGAAAGACGGAGGATTCAATTTTCCCCCGGTAGGTGGTGGTAAAAATATCAAAACTCCCAAATTCAACGGTTATTGGTTATACATTATATTAGCCCTGCTGATTATCGGTTACCAATTTTTCAACATGGGGACAGAGCCGGTACGTACTACCTGGCAGGAAGTGAAAACCAAAATGCTTGAAAAAGGAGACGTTGAAAAATTTATTGTTATCAGCAATAAAGGGCAGGTAAACGTGTTCCTAAAACCGGATAAAATAGAGAATTATTCACAATTAAAATCCAAAGGTTTCAGAAATTCCGCTCCCGGCCCTCAATTTTACTTCACGATAGGATCAGCGGAAAGTTTCGATAAAAATGTGGCAGAAGCCCAGCAAACCATACCCGGAGCAGAGGGGGTAGTCGTAGACTACGATAAGGAATACGACGGTTGGGGAAATATCATTTCCTTCCTTTTCCCCATTGCCCTACTGATCTTCATCTGGATATTTTTCTTCCGCCGGATGAGCAAAGGAAGCGGCGGCCCGGGAGGAGTGTTCAATGTGGGTAAATCACAGGCAAAGCTTTTCGATAAGGACACCAACATAAAAGTGACCTTTAAGGATGTTGCCGGACTGGCAGAAGCAAAACAGGAAGTGGAAGAAATCGTTTCATTCCTGAAAAATCCGGATAAATACACCAAACTGGGAGGAAAAATTCCCAAAGGAGCGCTTCTTGTAGGACCTCCGGGAACAGGTAAAACCCTGATGGCAAAAGCAATGGCAGGAGAAGCCAACGTTCCGTTCTTTTCCATGTCGGGTTCCGATTTCGTGGAAATGTTCGTGGGTGTAGGTGCTTCTCGTGTACGTGACTTATTCAAACAAGCCAAAGAAAAAGCCCCTTGTATCATTTTTATCGATGAAATCGACGCAATCGGACGTGCCAGAGGAAAAAACCCCAATATGGGCTCAAACGACGAACGTGAAAACACCCTGAACCAGTTATTGACCGAAATGGACGGTTTTGAAACAAATTCGGGAGTTATTATATTGGCCGCCACCAACCGCGCCGATATTTTGGACAGTGCCCTGTTGCGCGCCGGACGTTTCGACCGCCAGATATATGTGGATCTTCCGGAATTGAAAGACCGGGAAGAAATTTTCAAAGTGCATCTGAAACCGCTGAAACTGGCCGAAGATGTGGATATTCCTTTCCTGGCCAAACAAACGCCGGGATTTTCCGGGGCAGACATTGCCAATGTCGCTAACGAAGCCGCCCTGATCGCTGCCCGTAAAGACAAAAACAAAGTAGAAAAACAGGATTTTCTGGACGCAATCGACCGTATTGTCGGTGGACTGGAAAACCGTAGCAAAGTGATAAAGGTAAGCGAAAAGAAAGCGATTGCCTATCATGAGGCAGGTCATGCCACGGCTTCGTGGTTGCTGGAGCATGCCCATCCCCTGTTGAAAGTAACTATCGTACCCAGAGGAAAAGCCTTAGGGGCAGCCTGGTACCTTCCTCAGGAACGCCAAATCACAACCAAAGAGCAATTGCTCGACCAGATGTGTTCGATCTTAGGAGGGCGCGCCGCCGAAGAATTGACTTTCGGACAAATTTCCACCGGAGCACAAAACGACCTGGAGCGTGCCACCAAACAGGCTTACGCTATGGTGACCATTTTCGGTATGAGTGAAAAAATCGGAAACCTGAGTTATTATGACTCTACCGGGCAAAGCGATTTCAGCTTTACCAAACCTTATTCGGAAAAAACGGCGGAACTGATCGACTCTGAAGTGAAAGCCATGGTGGAACAAGCCTACGCGCGGGCTAAAAAATTACTGGAAGATCACCGTGAACAACACAAACAGGTAGCAGAATTACTACTGGAAAGAGAAGTAATCTTCAGTGACGACCTGGAACGTATTTTAGGAAAACGTCCCTGGAAAGACGAAGACGAGGAAACGGAAACAAAATCCGAAAAAGCGGAAGAAGAAGAATCTAATAATCAATAACATGGATAACTGGGTAACCGTTTTCGAAACAGAGCAGTCCTATCTGGCAGAAATGGTGAAAGGCATTCTGTGCGAAAATAATATTGATGCCGTGCTTTTAAATCATAAAGATTCTTCCTATCCCATGTTAGGAAGCATAAAGATTATGGTAGCCCCGAGCGACCGGGAAAAAGCAGACGAAATCATAAAATCAATTGAACGTGAATAATTTTAGTAAACGGGTAATCAGCGGATTCCTTTTTGTTGTTATACTGACAGCATGTATTTTTATACATCCCTTTTGTTTTTTCGGACTTTTTTTCGTGATCAACATCATAGGAATTTTGGAATTCGCACACATGGCTTCGGTCACCCATATCAAAATCAACCGGGTAATGTGCCTGATAACCGGAAGTGCTTTATTTACAGCCGGATTTTTAGATAATTACCTGACAAACGGATTTCGTGAAGGTTATCTTTATTTTTTCATCCTGACTTTTATCCTCTGTATTTGTGAACTCTACCGGAAACGCACACATGCCTTTCAAAATGTGGCATTCGGAATTTACGTACTATTCTATATCACCCTCCCTTTTACCCTATTGATCTATTTGCCCTATATGAGCACGGGAGGCTGGCAACCGCAGATCATATTTTTTCCTTTTCTGCTGGTCTGGTTTAACGATACTTTCGCCTACCTGTTCGGTTCCAAATTCGGAAAGCACAAACTTTTTCCCCGCATCTCCCCTAAGAAATCATGGGAAGGGGCTATCGGAGGCGGGTTAATCACGCTAATAGCAGGTTTTCTGATCGCTCCTTATATCGAGGGACTGGATATGACCGACACCACCATCATTTCCTTAATCGTAGTCGTATTCGGTATTTTCGGCGATTTGATTGAATCGATGTTTAAAAGATGTATCGAGATCAAAGATTCCGGCCATATCATGCCGGGACACGGAGGTGTGCTCGACCGCTTAGACTCTATCATCTTTGCGATACCAGCCATATTCGTATACATGGCATTTAGATTCGGACTATAAAACCGGGAAAGTTTTTAGTTTTCCAACGAAAATAATACCTTTGCTGGCTGAAAACCGTATAAAATTTAAATTAAGGGAAAATGACAATACATAAGGCAGGATACATCCTATTGCTAAAAATTTTTATCTTGTTAGCTCTGCTGAACTGCATCTCGTTCTATTTCATCTCAAGTGCAGCAGTGGTCAATACCATTCTTGTTATCTCGATCATTTTATTCCTGGGAACTGTTAATTTTTTCCGTTTTCCGAACCGGGTCATTATCATGGACGACAACACCATTATCGCTCCTGCCGACGGAAAAATCGTTGTTATTGAAGAAACCGAAGAAACCGAATATTTCAAAGACCGCCGGATTCAGGTTTCCATTTTTATGAACATTTTCAATGTACACATCAACTGGTTTCCGGTAAACGGCATCATTAAATATTTCAAATACCACAAAGGTAATTTTGCAGCAGCCTACTTGCCGAAATCTTCTACGGAGAATGAACGCACGACAATCGTTATCGAATGTAACAACGGCGAAAGCGTGCTGATGCGTCAAATCGCCGGAGCTATGGCAAGACGTATTGTTTCCTACGCGCCTGTGGGCGGCAAAGCACGCCAGGATCATCATGCCGGATTTATAAAATTCGGATCGCGTGTCGACCTGTTTTTACCCTTGAACTCTCATATCCAAGTGAAATTGGGACAAAAAACCACAGGTTCCCAAACAATCATCGGGACATTTAATTAATTCCTTTTGGATTTGCTTGACGGTTTACTCTTTCCTTCCTTTTACCCGGAAAATGTAAGCCGTTTATTTTATAAATTATAAAGCATTCATCATGTCAACACAAGCAACAGTAAAAGTAGTTACCACTCACGTTTTATCGGAGATGAAACTGAAAGGTGAGAAAATAAGCATGCTTACTGCATACGACTATTCTATGGCACGTATTGTAGACCAGGCAGGAATAGACGTTGTGCTGGTGGGAGATTCCGCCTCCAATGTCATGGCGGGTAACGAAACCACTTTACCCATGACGCTGGACCAGATGATCTATCACGGAGCATCGGTAGTAAGAGGGGTACAAAGGGCCTTAGTCGTTGTGGATATGCCTTTCGGCAGCTATCAGGGTAATAGTAAAGAAGCCTTATCGTCGGCTATCCGGATCATGAAAGAAACAGCCGCCGATGCCGTGAAACTCGAAGGCGGTGAAGAAATATTGGAATCGGTGCAACGCATTCTCTCTGCCGGAATTCCCGTTATGGGACATCTGGGTTTAACCCCGCAGAGCATTCATAAATTCGGAACTTATGCCGTTCGCGCGAAAAACGAAGAAGAAGCAGAAAAACTTCTCAAAGACGCCCATCTACTGGAAGAAACGGGTTGTTTCGGCATTGTATTGGAAAAAGTTCCCGCCGTTCTGGCCTCTCAGGTTGCCAAAGAACTAACCATCCCTATCATCGGAATAGGCGCAGGCGGAGGTGTCGACGGACAGGTTTTAGTGATCCACGACATGCTGGGAATCAACCAGGAATTCTCTCCCCGTTTCTTGCGCCGCTACCACAATCTGTTTGTAGAAATGTCCGGAGCCGTAGGCAACTATATTGCCGACGTAAAAAGCGGGGATTTCCCGAACGAAAAAGAACAATATTAATGCTATAAAGCTATACCCATGTTAGAAATCCTATACGAAGACAACCATATCATTGCTGTAAATAAAAAGACATCGGATATTGTACAGGCGGATAAAACCGGAGACACTCCCCTGAGTGAGGAAGTGAAAGCCTATATCAAAAAGAAATACAACAAACCGGGCGAAGTCTTTTTGGGTGTTCCCCACCGGGTGGATCGTCCGGTGAGCGGTGTCGTGATTTTTGCCCGCACCAGTAAAGCTCTCACCCGCCTGAATAAAATGTTTCAGGAACACGAAAAAGAAATCACTAAAATTTATTGGGCGATCGTAGGTAACCTTCCCACGGAAGATCATGCCATACTGACCCACTATTTGGTGCGTGACAGCGAAAAGAACAAATCACGCGCTTACAACCAGCCTAAAACCGGAGCAAAAGAAGCCATCCTGGAATATAAGCTGTTGGGAAGTTCCCAAAGATATTACCTGCTGGAAGTAAAACTTTACACCGGGCGTCACCACCAAATCCGTTGCCAGCTGGCTAAGATCGGTTGCCCGATCAAAGGCGACCTGAAATACGGTTTTCCCCGTTCAAATGAAAACGGAGGCATTAGCCTGCACGCCCGTTCAATCAGTTTCAAACACCCGGTGAGCCAGGAAGAAATTACAATCACGGCTAAACCGCCCCTGAACGACAGCCTTTGGCAGGTGTTTTACGAAGGTATGAAGGACTAAGGAAGCCGGCGTTCTTCACCCCAACGCCCCGTACAAACAATCATTCCATAGAAATTTATCATAAATCCCTCTAAGGAACGAATAAAAATTCCAAATCTATAAATCCCTAAAAGATTGTTTCTTTTAGGGATTTCTTATATCAGGTGGTTTCCCAATCATCCCGAATGGCTAATCTTTCCCTTAATTTAACTTTAGCAAAGACATCCGTAATTTTTTAATCTTTCCTCCTTTATTTTTCCCTATCTTCTTCTCTATCATTCCAAAAAATGTATATTTTCGTTCAGGCGAAATCTCATTTTATTTTTGAATTTATTACAACAGGCATCTTCACTTCCCCCTTCTGGTATCGGCGGTGAAAATGATCGTAAACCCATCGTATATGAATATATATAACTGGAAAAAACAGAGCCTATGGCTCTTATGCCTTCTCATCGGCTTCGGCGGCTACGCCAAACCATTCCCGGTAGATCGGTTCTATCGGGTGGTATGGGACAGTCCCTCCACGAATGCCTCCGAATCGATGCCTTTAGGCGGAGGCGACATCGGTTGCAATGTCTGGGTGGAATCCGGCGAAATATTCCTTTATATGCAACGCAGCGGATGCTTTGACGAAACGGGAGAATACCTCAAGCTGGGTCGTGTCCGCCTTTCCCTTTCCCCTAATCCGTTGGACGGTTACCATACTTTCAGGCAGGAATTAAAATTACAGGACGGGTATATCATCGTTCAGGCACAAAATAAAACCGTTGGGGTAAAGCTAAAAATATGGGTAGACCAATTCACTCACTCCATACATTTTAGCCTTGAATCTTCAAAACCCATTCATGTAAAGGCATCCTATGAGAATTGGCGGACGGACGACCGCCCTTTGTCCAACCAAAAACGGGGACGTTTCGGTTGCTTCGGGCTGGAAGGTTTTCCCGGAGAAGTGATAAAGAAAAAAGACCAAATCACACATAGCGACAATACTATTTTTTTCTACCACCGTAACGGTAACCATCCCCTCTCCCCCGAAGTGATGATCGAACAGCAGGGGCTTACCCACTACAAGGATCAAATCGTGAACAATATTGCCAACCTCACTTTCGGCGGCAAAATGGCCGGGAAAAATTTCGGGGCGGCCGGAGAAAGCGAAGGGGTATACAAGGGCACACCTTTCCGGGCCTACCACCTGCAAAGCATCTCTCCCGCCCGGAAACACCATCTTTTTGTTTCAACCCATGTAAAACAATCACCTACCTTAGAACGATGGCAGCAGGAACTCGACGAACAGCATCACCGGACAGAAACCGCGCAGGGTAACCTGTCGCGGAATGTAGAGTGGTGGCACGCTTTCTGGCAACGTAGCTGGATTGTGACCGATCCGTATAAAACCGACAGCGACACCCTGCTGTGGCAGATGGGGCAAAATTATCAATTATTTCGTTATCAGTTAGGATGTAACCTTTACGGAGAATACCCCACCAAATTCAACGGTGGGAATTTTACCGTCGATCCTTCTTTTACCGATTCTTCCATGACGCACGATCCCGACTGGAGGGCATGGGGCGGAGATGTATTTACCGCCCAGAATCAGCGTCTGGTTTATTGGCCTATGCTGAAATCGGGCGACAGCGACGGTTTGAAATCGCAATTCAATCTCTATGAAATGGGATTGAACGGGGCTATCCTGAAAGTGAAAGAACATTTTGGCCACCGGGGTGCTATCTTTTGTGAATATGCCAACGCAGCAGGCTTGGATTTCGGAGCTGGCTGGGGCTGGGATTCGGGCAACCTCAGGCGGCGGGGCAAAGAAATTCCTTTCGGCGATCCGGCTGCCACAGCCGCCACCACCTATGGACAAACCGTGGAAAAAGGGGTCATGGCCAACGGATCGATAGCTTACCATTGGGAATCTCAAGTGGAAATGGCTTATATGATGCTTGAATACCACCGCTTCACCGGAGCAAACATCGACCGTTACATGCCATTCATTAAAAATTCACTTCTCTTTTTTGAAGAACATTATCAAAAAAGAGAACAACTGCGTAACGGCAGGCCTCTGGACGAGAACGGTAAACTGGTATTCTATCCCTCCACATCGTGCGAATCGTACCGGGGAGCTAAAAACCCAGTAGATCTGATCTCCGGCATAGCCGCCTGTCTCGAAGACTTACTCGAACTGCAAAGCGATTCTTTATCTCCCGAAGATAAACGCCACTTTAAAACCTATCTGGACAAACTTCCCGGTTTTAACTATGAGGTTATAAAGGGAGACAAGGTATTAAAGCCTGCGGAATCGTATATCAAATATCAAAATGTGGAATGTCCGCAATTTTATCCACTTTTCCCATTCAACCGTTTCGATATTCGAAGCGAGTATATCCCCATTTTTAAGAACACCTGGAAACATGGGAAATTTCCGAAAAATATGGTGATTAGCTGGCATCAGGACGGAATCTTTTTTGCACGGATGGGACTCACAGAGGAGGCCTTTACATACAATAAGCAAAAACTACGCAATTCTCCCCGCCGCTTCCCCACCTTTTGGGGACCGGGGCACGATTGGATGCCCGACCACAATTGGGGAGGTTCCGGCATGATCGGGTTACAGGAAATGTTATTGCAGACCGTGGGCGACAAAATTTACATTCTTCCGGCATGGCCTGAGGGGAAAGACGTATTTTTCAAGCTACATGCCCCGCACAACACGACGATAGAAGTGGAATACATCGGAGGCAAGGTGAAAAAGCTGAACGTATCGCCCGCAAGCAGATTAAAAGACGTAGAGGTATTAATCCGGTAAACCGATAAATTTTCTCTATAATGCCATAAAAACATAGTATCGGCTCGTTTTCTTTTATAGGGATAATATTTATATTTTTGGCTGTGGAAATACGGGTGGGAAGCCCGATTCCGTTTTATCGAAATAAATTTTGATAAACATATTAATCAATATAAAACGAAAACGACCATGAGTGAAATTATTTGCCATTGCTTTGATGTGACACGTGAAGACATTGAAAAAGCCATCAAAGAACAAGGATTAAAGACTGTTGAGGAAGTAGGAGAAGTAACTAATGCAGGCACCGGATGTGGCGGATGTCAGGAACAGATTCAGGAAATTCTGGACGAAATCAACGGTTGATTTAACGAACGGAAAAGCAGCCGAAACTTCTTCCCGGACAAACGGGGAGCGTCGGTTCCGGCTTCCATTCAGATAAAAACGGGGATACTGAATTTATTCGTATCCCCGTTCTTATTCCATTATTCCAATGCCTTTTTTATGGCTTCTATCCTCTCCGCATATTCATTTTCCGAGAGATAACACTTTTTCGGATTCATCTCGAACACTCCGCCGAATTCAAACCCGTCTTCATATTTGGGAACGATATGCCAATGCGCATGTTTCAATTTATCGGAATAAGCCCCGAAATTGACTTTTGCCGGATTAAACAGTTTTTTTAAAGCAATTCCCACACGGCGCACATCCAGCATGAATTTCAGATAATCTTCTTCAGGTATCTCGAACTGTTCTCCGACATGATCTTTATAGGCAAGCACCACACGTCCCGGATGACTTTGTTCCCGGAAAAGGTAAAGAGTCGATACATCCAGATCGCAGATTTTTATCATCAGCTCATCCAACAATGCCTTGTTTTTACAATACAAACAATTTTCCATAAGCACATATTTAGTAATCCATAAAATAGAAAGGGCTCAAAATGCTTTTATTTCCGAGCATCATGAACCCTTTCCGACTATCTTGAAATAAAACTATTATTCTACAACAATGGGTTTATACTTCGGCACCAAAGCTTTCATCACCATCCAGCCGATCAGATAAGCCAGCGCACAAATACAAAATACGATGAAATAACCGGCAGGCTTGCCCTCAAATCCGAAAAATTCCATCGGCATTCTCACATATTGATACCCCTGTGCCAACAATTCTTTTGTCATTTCTACAAGCTCGCCGTCTTTCATGGTAGAACCGGAAGCATACACAAACAGGTTTCCGGCTCCCTTCTGCAAAATCATGGAGCCTACACCTCCCGCCATACCACCGATACCGGTAATCGTTGCAATAGCCGATTTCGGGAACATATCTCCTACGGTCGAGAAAATATTAGCCGACCAGGATTGGTGGGCAGCTCCACCGATACCGATCATAATCACCGGAAGCCACGGGGAAATAGTACCCAAAGGTTGTGCCAACAACACCAGTAACGGGAAAAATGCAAAAATCAGCATTGCTCTCATACGTGCCGCATAAGGATTTAAACCGGTTTTATTAATAATAATCGTCGGTAATTTACCACCGTAAATAGAAAGCATGGTAATGGCATAAAGCGTAAAGATCAGGGCCATACCCAAACCATCCGAAGTTTTGATACCGAATTGGGTATTCAGGTAAGAAGGAGTCCAGAACAGGAAAAACCACCATACACCGTCGGTCATGAACTTACCGAAAGCAAAAGCCCAGGTCTGTTTATAAGAGAAAGCCTGTGCAAAAGACATTTTCTTTTCCGGCTTTTCTTCCGTGGCCACGTCCATTTCCTGACCGTCCTGCTCGATATAATCCAATTCTGCCTGATTCACGCGTTTGCTCTTATGCGGATCGTCATACATGAAAACCCAAAAAGCCATCCACACAAATCCCAAAGCACCGATAATGACGAACGCCATTTCCCAGCCGTTACCAATTCCCAGTTCTTTAAAATATTTCGCCAAAACGGGAATTGACAGCGGAGCGATCAAAGCACCGATAGAAGCTCCGGCATTGAAAATACTGGTAGCGAAAGCACGGTCCTTTTTCGGGAAATATTCTGCGGTTACTTTAATGGCAGCAGGAAAGTTTCCAGCCTCTCCCAATGCTAAAATACAACGTGCCACAATAAAACACCACATACTCACGGTAGCGATCATCGTCACCGCCGCTCCGGTTGCCGACACCAGTTCGGCAGCGCTGTTCAAGCCTAAATAAGATTTAGTTATCAATCCGCACAAAGCATGCGCACAAGCACCTGCCGACCATACTCCGATTGCCCACAGGAAACCCTTTTTAGTTCCCAGCCAGTCGATAAACCGTCCGGCGAACAACATACAAATGGCATATACAATAGAAAATACGGACGTAATCGTACCATAGTGCGATTCATCCCAATGGAATTCCGGTTTAATAAACTCATCCCAGGTCAGGGATAATACCTGACGGTCCAGATAATTGATCGTTGTTGCCATAAACAACATGCCGCATATCCACCACCGCCAATTGGTCATTACATTCTTTTTGGTTTCTGTCGCCATGATTTACCCCCTAACTTTCTTTATGATTGATAACGCATTTTTACTCATTTCTGAGATCTTTTTCCATTCTCCGGCAGCGATCACTTCTTTCGGGAACAGATTAGATCCCATGCCTACACAGGTCACCCCTGCCTTGATCCAGGCAGTAAGATTTTCTTCCGTAGGCTCTACCCCTCCGGTCACCATCAACATAGACCAGGGTAGCGGAGCTTTCACGTTTTTCACAAAGGAAGGACCTCCCACATTTCCAGCAGGGAATACCTTACAAAGGTCACATCCCAATTCCTGAGCAAATCCGATTTCCGACACAGAGCCACATCCCGGCGTGTAGGGAATTAAACGGCGGTTACAAACTTTAGCGACTTCCGGATTCAACAACGGACCTACCACAAAATTAGCTCCCAGCTGGATATACAATGCAGCAGTTGCAGGGTCTACCACTGAACCTACACCTAAGATCATTTCGGGACATTCTTTTGCGGCAAATTTCACCAATTCGCCAAAAACTTCGTGTGCAAAATCACCCCGGTTCGTAAACTCAAAAGCACGCACACCACCTTCATAGCAGGCTCTCAACACATTTTTTGCCACTTCCACATCTTTGTGATAGAAAACCGGAACCATACCCGTTTCGCTCATCACATTCAACACCTGTAATTTAGAAAATTTAGCCATCTTATCTTGATTTTGATTATGTTATATCTTAAAAATTGAAGTAATTTTTGGCGTTATTGTAGCAAATATCTTCCACCATTTTACCCAGGAAATTAATTTCGCTGACAGGCAATAAACCTCTTTCCACATCGTTCCCAATCAGGTTACACAAGGTGCGCCGGAAGTATTCATGACGCGGATAGGAAAGGAAACTGCGGGAATCGGTCAGCATTCCAACAAAACGGCTTAACAATCCCTGTAAAGAAAGAGCGTTCATCTGCTTTTCCATGCCGTCTTGCTGATCCAGGAACCACCATCCCGAACCGAACTGCATCTTCCCGGCGATCTTTCCGTCCTGATAGTTCCCGATCATCGTGGCAACCAGTTCGTTATCCCGTGGATTCAAATTATAAATAATTGTTTTAGTCAATTTACCCATCAGGTCGAGGCGGTCGAAGAATTTTGCCATAGACAAAGCCACCGTAAAATCGCCGATAGAATCGAAACCGGTATCAGGTCCGGCCTGACGGAACATCCGTGTGTTATTGTTCCGGATCACTCCGTAGTGAAACTGCTGTGTCCATCCTTTTTCCCAGTCCATCACGGCAAATTCCACCAGCATAGCCGATTTATATTTCGATATTTCTTCTGCGGTCAGTTCTTTTCCGGCATACACCTTATCAAAGATTCCGTCGATCTCGGCCTGAGTATAATCATCGGCATAAAATTCGCCTATACCGTGATCGGCAAGGCGGCAACCCACTTCTGCAAAAAAATCATGGCGTTTACGTAAAGCGGTTATCAAATCGGCATATTTGGAAATAGATACGCCGGAAACTTCCGACAGTTTTTCCATATAAGCCCGGAAATCGGCAGGTTTCTCCACTGCCATAGCTTTATCGGGACGCCAGGTCGGTAACACCTTCACCTGAAAACCGTCTTGTTTGATCTTCAAATGGTGCTCAAGGCTATCAACCGGATCATCGGTAGTGCAAACCACTTCTACATTATATTTAACCATCAGTCCCCGACAACTGTAAGCCGGAGTCCTCAATTTTGCAGAGCATTCCTCGTAAATTTCCCGGGCTGTTTCCGGCTTTAACAGCTTTGTCACTCCAAAAGCCGTCCTCAACTCAAGGTGAGTCCAGTTGTACAATGGATTGCGCATAGTGTTCGGAACAGTGGCCGCCCATTTTTCAAATTTTTCCCAGTCTGAGGTGTCCTTCCCGGTACAATAACGTTCGTCCACACCGTTGGCACGCATAGCTCTCCATTTGTAGTGATCGCCTTCCAGCCAAATTTGCGACAGGTTGTCAAACTGATGATTCCTTGCTATATATTCGGGATTCAAATGGCAATGATAATCGATTATCGGCATCTTCGCCGCATGTTCATGATATAATTTTTCTGCTGTTGCCGTTTGCAGCAAAAAATTTTCATCATTATAATTCTTCATTGAAAATATAGTTTAATTTAAATTAAAA
>OBYR01000118.1_pt1 | contig 92669 bp, 76 predicted proteins | sample 1495491 | NCBI WGS metagenome assembly OBYR01 (sample SAMEA2580206, study PRJEB22360) | human gut metagenome | biome: human gut; feature: human-associated habitat; material: faeces | place: Denmark | collected 2008/2010 | reverse complement strand
TTATAAATATATATATATTATCTAATCCATGCAATAGGAGCGGACGAAATAAATTGGTTTTAGAGTAAATGGTGTAAAAATCGTTATCGTGGAGTGATCGGCAAAATTAATGTGAATGTATAAACCTGCGTTAGGTATCTATTTGATCCATAAAAGACGAAGATACTTGATTAAAGAAAGAGATAGGATAGGGGAAGTATTGCATAGGGGGAGATGGCGTATAAAATAAGCAGAAATAGAAATAATTTCATGAGTTAATCTACTTTTGTATTTTCTGAAAAATGAAAGTCTCCGGGATAATTCCCAAGGAATCATTTGTCCCCATTTTGTGGTCTTTAAATATAGCCATAATTACATGCTTAGCGACTATTAAAGTTCATCTGAATTTATAAAACATAACAAATTTAACAGGATAAAAATCAAATGATTGAATGAAAAATGGACGGAAGATATTTCTTCCGTCCATATAACTCGCTTTAAAGCAGTTCTTTGATAGGTTATCCTCCAAAGTTGTCGTACATCACATTTTCGTCGGGCACTCCCAAATCGTACAGCATTTTGGTAACTGCCTGGATCATCATAGGAGGTCCGCACAAATAGTATTCAATATCTTCCGGATTTTCGTGGTTTTTCAGATAATTCTCGAAAATAACCTGGTGGATAAATCCAACCGGGCCTGTCCAGTTGTCTTCCGGTTGCGGGCTATCGAGAGCAAGTGTCCACTTAAAGTTCGGATTTTCTGCGGCAATTTGGTCGAATTCATCTCTATATGGAGCTTCTTTCAAAGAACGGGCCCCATACCAGAAACTGACTTTACGTTTGGTATGCATCGTTTTGAACAGGTTGAAGATATGCGAACGCATAGGTGCCATACCTGCTCCACCACCGATGAACATCATTTCGTTATTCGTTTCCCGCAGGAAAAATTCTCCGTAAGGACCGGAAATCGTTACTTTGTCGCCTGGTTTACGGGAGAAGATATAAGAAGAACAAATTCCCGGATTTACATTGGCAAAAGCTCCGGCTGCACGATCGAACGGGGGAGTGGCGATACGGATGTTCAACATCACGATATTACCCTCTGCCGGATGGTTAGCCATGGAATAAGCGCGGTAGGTAGGTTCGGGATTATGCATTTTCAGATCGAACATCTTCATGCGTTCCCAATCTCCGCGATAGGTTTCATTCACCTCGATGTCTTTGAAATCTACATCGATTTTGGGAACATCGATCTGGATATAACCTCCTGAACGGAAATTCAGGTTTTCGCCTTCCGGTAATTTCACAATAAATTCTTTCAGGTAAGTTGAAATATTGTTATTGGAAATCACTTCACATTCCCATTTCTTAATACCCAATACTGAATCGGGGATGGTCATCCCGATGTCCTCTTTCACTTTCACCTGACAGGCAAGACGCCAGTCTTCGTGTTGCTGTTTGTAAGAGAAAAAACCGGTTTCGGTCGGGAGAATCGAGCCTGCACCCGATTGTACCTGACATTTACACATTCCGCAAGAACCTTTTCCACCACAAGCTGAAGGCAGGAAAATTTTCTGATTGCCGAGTGCCGATAATAAAGTTCCACCCGGTTCGGTGGCTAAAACCCGGTCGCCGTTGTTAATATTGATCTTCACTTCACCTTTGGCGGTCAGTTTTGCTTTGGCAAACAAAAGCATTCCCACCAGGATCAGGGTAACGATCAGGAATACTACAATACCGGCAGTGACGATTGTTGTATTTATTGCTAATAGTACCATTATCATTTCAGATTTAAGATTTTAGTTTTCTGTTTGGACTGTTTCCGTTACTGCACTTGCGCTATTGGCAGCCTGTACCGTATCGGCAGGCTGGAGCTGGGCAGCCGGAACAGATTCCTGTGCCGGAATGAACTGAGTTTCTTCGGTTGGGGTTGGCTGTGCCTTGAGTTTTTCGAGGTCGATACCCAGGAAACTCATAAAAGAAATAGCCATCAGACCGGTAACGATAAACGTGATTCCAATTCCGCGTAACGGAGCCGGAATATCGGAATATTTCAGTTTTTCGCGGATAGCGGCAATGCCGACGATGGCTAATAACCAACCTATACCTGATCCTAAACCGAATGTGGTTGCTTCGGCTACGCTTGCATAGCCTCTTTCCTGCATGAACAAGGATGCTCCCATGATGGCGCAGTTCACAGCGATCAACGGTAAGAAAATACCCAATTGATTATAGAGGGCAGGGGCAAATTTCTCAACCACCATCTCTACTAATTGTACTATTGCCGCAATAACGGCGATGAACATAATAAAGCTCAGGAAGCTCAGGTCGATACTGCTGGCTTCTTCACCCAGCAGCCAGGTCAGTGCCCCGGCTTTCAATACGTAGTTATCGAGCAGGTAATTCACCGGAACCGTAATTAAAAGTACGAAGATCACGGCTACACCCAGTCCGAAAGAGGTCTTTACCGTCTTCGACACAGCCAGATAAGAACACATACCCAGGAAGTATGCAAATATCATGTTGTCGATGAAGATTGACCGGACAAATATGTTTAACAGATTTTCCATGTTTTCTGTATCTCTTTTTGATTAACTTATTTTTCTATCAAGTCTTTGTTTTTGGCACGGTGAACCCAAATGATGATACCCACCAGAATCAATGCCATCGGGGGCAGGATCATCAGTCCGTTGTTTGCATATCCCCATTCGTAGAAGATGTTGGGGATTACTTTTATACCGAATAACGTGCCGCTACCTAATAACTCGCGGAAGAATGCAACGATGACCAGGATTAATCCATAGCCTAAACCGTTTCCAATTCCGTCGAGCAAAGACGGCCAGGGTTTGTTGCCTAATGCAAAGGCCTCGATTCGTCCCATGATAATACAGTTGGTGATAATCAATCCGACGAATACAGAAAGCTGCTTGCTAATATCGTAAGCAAAGGCTTTTAATAATTGGTCGACGATGATAACCAGGGCTGCAACAACAACCAATTGCACGATAATACGGATTCGTGTCGGAATCGTATTTCTCAATAGGGAGAGGATCACGTTGGAGAAAGCCGTTACTGCCGTTACCGATAGTGCCATCACAATGGCCGGCTGTAATTTGGCCGTTACCGCAAGAGCAGAACATATACCCAGAACCTGGATAATGACCGGGTTATTTTTGCTCAAAGGACCGAGCAATAATTGCCGGTTCTTGGCTGAAAATAATGTTTCTTTATCGCTCATGGTTATTTATTTTTTAAGAATGATTCGTAACAGGTTAAATAATTCTTGATCATGGTTTCAACTCCTTTGGAAGTAATCGTACCGCCGGAAATTGCATCCACTTCGTGCGCTCCGGTGGCCCCGCCTCCTTTTTTCACGAGGATAGATACCAGTTGTGAATTATCGAAGATCATTTTTCCTTCGAATTGAGTTTGGAATTGAGGTGTAGTGATTTCAGCACCCAGACCCGGAGTTTCACTCTTGTGGTCGAAAACAGTTCCATATACGGTATTCTTATCTTCGTTCAAAGAAATATATCCCCACAGAGGGCCCCACAGCCCATTTCCGTAAATCGGAAGAATATACTTGGTTGCTCCGTCGATATTGGCTACGAATACCGGGAGTAATTTTTCTTCACACGTTTTTTTAGATTGTTTTGCCAAATCTACCGTAAAAGCATCTCCGGCAATTTCTTCACCTTTGGAATTTACTATAAATTGTTTGACAATATATTTGTCGAACAATGCTTTTGAATCTTCCGGCGTAGACGATATGTTCACCGAACGCAGGATATTCTGTCTTTTTTCATTCTCAATATTTCTGTTTTGTGCCGGCTGAAGGGAGAGGGCTACAATTGCTAAAAGGGCAGCCACCACTACGACCAATACAATAGAATAGAGGAATGTATATGTATTACCTTGTTTATTCATCTTGTTTTTCTTTATAGATAAATCGTCATTGTGCGATAACTTTAGCTCTCTTCAAACGGCGTTTGATATTGGCCTGTACGACAAACCAGTCGATCAGCGGAGCGAAGGTATTCATCAACAGGATCGCCAGCATCATACCTTCCGGATAGCCGGGGTTGATACAACGAATGATGATGGCCATACAGCCCACCAAAAGTCCGTAGATATATTTTCCTGTATTGGTTTGTGACGAGGTAACAGGATCGGTGGCCATGAATACGGCTCCAAATGCAAAACCTCCCATAACCAATTGTTCCAATGCCGTTACATGTGCATACGGATTAGATTCGGGCAAAGTGAACTGTAAAAGGGTTGCCATTAAAAATCCTCCGACAAAAACAGAGAACATGATACGCCAGCTTGCAATTCCGGTTGCTAATAAAACAATCGCTCCCAGCAGGATGCAGAAGGTGGAAGTTTCACCGATAGACCCCGGGATCAAGCCCCAGAACATGGTGTTCAGGTCGTGGCTCACAGGCATGCCTAAAGCAGCTTCGGCCAATGGCGTTGCACCTGAAAAGGTGTCCGGCTTGTCGGCAATCCAAACTGCGTCTCCGGAGATTTTCGATGGATAGGAAAAGAAGAAAAAGGCACGTGCCAATAATGCCGGATTCCAGATATTCATTCCGGTTCCTCCGAATATTTCCTTGCCGATAATGACGGCGAATGCGGTAGAAACGGCGATCATCCACAGAGGAGCCTCCACAGGCATAATCATCGGGATTAAAAGACCGGAAACCAGGAATCCTTCATTAATTTCATGGCCTTTGATTTGCGCTACCGCAAATTCGATACCCAATCCTACGACATAGGATACGATAATCATAGGCAGCACTTTCCATAAACCGAAGAAAAACATTTGAAAAAATGAAGTTTCGGCTAAAGCTCCCAGTGCGTTGAAATGCTGGTAACCTACATTGTAGATACCGAAAAGAAGTGCCGGAACTAATGCCAGGACCACGATAATCATGGTTCTTTTCAGATCGACGGCATCGCGGATGTGTGCTCCCGACGCTGTCGTTTTGTTCGGCACGAAAAGAAAAGATTCAAAACCTGTGAAAACGGAATGGAATTTTTCAAATTTTCCTCCTTTTTCAAAGTTAGGCTTTTTCTTATCTAAGAAATTTCGTAAAAAATTCATGTTATTTTAAGTTTCAAAGTTACAATCTTACAGAACATTTAAAGCCGGCAGTGCTGTAACGTCCGTTTTGGCTTACAGGGCACTTCCGGGAATTTAGTTTGTTTCTTTCATCATCAGTTCTATTCCCTGGTTTACGATTTTTTGAACCGGGATTTTCGATGTGCAAACAAATTCACATAAAGCCATATCTTCCGGGGCAACTTCATAGATTCCCAATTGTTCCATCTGATCGATGTCGCCTGCGAGGATCGCTTTCAACAAATAAACCGGATAAATGTCCATCGGGAATACTTTTTCATATTGTCCTGAAACTACAAAGGCACGGCGTTCCCCATGATAATTGGTGTCGAGCGTGTATTGTTTCTTCGGGCATAAGAATGAGAAGAATGTTTTTGAAGCAGAAAATTTATTGAATCCGGGAGTTGCCCAGCCTAAAAATTCGTAGTGGTCACCTTCCGGGATCACAGTGATTTCATTAGCGTAGAAACTCAGGAAACTGTTTGGTTCCACAGTTATACCCGTCAGTACATCTCCGGCGATAATACGCTGATGTACCTGGTTTTTCAATTTCCCATCCACGATACTGCTGATGGATGCTCCTAAAATGGAATGGTAATAGGACGGTTTCTCTACTTCCGAACCCGCGAGGGCGATAATTTTTTCAGCATTGAAATGTCCGGTGTTGAACAGGTGGCCGATCATGGCTACATCCTGCGCATTGACTGTCCAAACCAGCTCTCCTTTACTGATCGGGTTCAAATGATGGATTTGAACACCTACATTTCCTGCCGGATGAGGTCCGTCGAAATAATTAATATCGACATTTTTCATTTTGCTGAAAATAGATGTCGAAGGGGTATTGCTGCGTAAATTCAGATTTACGTTCCTGCCACACAATTTTTTGAGGCAATCAAAACCTGTTTGCAGGTCTTTTTCCCGTCCGGTAAGAATAGTTTCATAATCCGGAGCCAGTGGGGCTGAATCGAAGCCTGATACAAAAATTGCTTTAGGGGTGGTTTCGGGATCGGCGATAATCTGATAAGGACGCTGGAGGATAACAGGCCATACGCCGCTATCGAGCATTTTATTGATTGCTTCATCCCTGCTCAATGTGTTAACATCGGCAGCTCCGAAATCCTGATATTGGATTTCTGCGTCTGCTTTGATAACCACTTCTAACAGTTTTCTGCGTTCGCCCCGGTTTACGGTCTCAACGATTCCGCTTACAGGTGCCGTGAATTTAACTTCAGGATGTGCTTTATCCGTAAATAATACATCCCCCGCTTTCACTTCATCACCGACCTTGACAGCCAATTTGGGAGTTACTGCCCGGAAATCTGTGGGCTTTAGTGCACAGAAAGCGATCTTTCCTGCTGGCTTCACCACTTTTTCCGCTTCTCCGTTCAGCTTAATATCAAGGCCTTTTTTTAATTTGATTACCTTGGACATGTTATTTTAAATTGTTAATGATTATGGTTTCCTCAAATAAAGCGCAAATATACAAACCAATTACGTAATTTTGTCGTTAATTAGATTTTAATTGCAGGGTTAATGAAAATTTTTTTTTACTCGATATTTTTATTCCTGTCCGTTTGCGGACAGGTTGTGGCACAGAGCAAGATACAGACCATACAGTGTTATCCTGTGGGAAAACCGTTTGCCGAGCCGATTATAATTTTAGGAAGCGGGCAGCAATTATATTTCGGTTTTGACGATTTGAGTCCCGATGTGAACACTTATTCATACCGGATACAACATTGCGATCCCGATTGGAAAAATTCGAATCTAAGCCCGTTCAATTATTTGACCGGATTTTTCAGCAATCCGCTGAATGATTATAATTATTCAACCAATAGCGGAACCGTGCAGTATACCCGTTTTTCCTTATTATTACCGAATAGCGACGTCAGTATTAAGCTATCGGGAAATTACTTGTTGCAGATCTTTAATGATGAAAATCCGGACAGTGCTGTTGTTGCTCAGCGTTTTTCAGTTTTGGAAAACAAGGTGGGAATAACGGCAACCTTATCCAATAGTCCTAATCCGGCCACTCTTTATACTTCTCAGCAATTAAATTTCACGGTGAACTATGAGAGTTTACCGGTTTATAATCCGATGCGCGATGTAAAGGCCTATGTGACCCGGAATCAGGATCCCAATTCCCGGCGTGATTTCGTTCCCACTTTTGTCCGGCAAGGGCAGTTAGTGTATGGAGACGGAACGAATAATATTTTTAACGGCTTATCGCCTTTCCGGAATTTTTCATGTACGAGTCTGGTGTATTATACCCAATATGTGAAAGATGTGGTGAAAGGGCCGGAGGGCATGTATAATTTTATTTTACAGCCGGGCACCGTTCCAACGGCCTATACTCCGATTGCCAATCAATACGGAAATTTTTATATACAGGCAGAAAACACTCAAGACCCTGAATTGGGGGCGGATTATGTTATTGTGCATTTTGCCATTTATTCGGAACCGATTCCGGATGCGGATGTCTATGTGTATGGGAAATTTTCCCGCTGGCAGTTATTGCCGGAATTGAAAATGGATTATGATTTTAAGAACAAGGCATATACCGGACAGGCAGAATTAAAGCAGGGAAATTATGATTATATGTATGCGGTTGTGCCTAAGGATAAACGCACTCCCGATCTGGTGACCTTGCAAAATAACTTTTATCAGACTCCCAACGAATATAACATCCGTTTTTACTTTTACGATACGAATCTCGGATATTTCCGGTTTGTTGGTTATCAGACTGTGCAAAGAAATTGAAATCGAATGGAATAGGCGGGAAAAATGAGTACCGGACGGCGGAATGTCAGTCCTGTATATGACAAAATGTAAGTTTTACATGCATTTCTGGCATACTATTTGATGAAGAATATGGCAGGAAATTATAATTTAAAAGTATAATAATGAAAAGTTTATTATTGTTGTTCTGTTTGGCGCTGTTTGGAGTGAGCTGTAATTCATCTAAAAATATGGCGAAATTGGATGGTGTGAAATGGGAATTGAAGTCGTTGAATGACAGGGAGGTAAAGTTGACCGATAACAATAGTGAAGTATATCTTCAGTTCAATGAGGCAGAAAAGAAAGTAAGTGGAAGAGGAGGATGTAATCGTTTCTTCGGGAATTATGAAATGGATGGGGATAAACTGAAATTCTCTCCGTTAGGGGCAACACGAATGGCCTGTCCCGACCTGCAACTGGAAACGGAGTTCTTTAAAGCATTGGAAACCGTAGACACTTATTCGATTAAAGACGGTTTGCTCTCGTTGAAATCAAAAGACAAAGTCGTAGCCGTATTTAACAAGGCGGAAGAACCCAAGAAATAATTCATATTTTTTCATATAAAATGAACCTTTACTCTCCTAAAGAGTAAAGGTTTTTTTACATCGTATAAATAATTATGATTCGATGTTAAGCTTTGCTAATTAAGAGTTTATTAATAAATGATTGGCAAAGAAATTGTTAATCTTGCGTATAAGAGAGTAATAAGGAGACGTAAGATTTAATTAAATGATGAAGAATATGAGAGCTATTAAATTTGTTATTCCATTTCTATTAGGTATCGCAGGTGGTGTGCTTGCTTTTCTTATCGTAGATAATATGCAGCCTAAAAATATACAACCTGTGTTACAACATGAAATTGTCGGTCCCGGAGCAGTGCGTCCGGTGGTGCACAATGTACAGGAATCTGAATTTGTCGGTGGAGCGGGAAGTGTAGACTTAAGGCTGGCGGCCAAAAAAACAGTTCCGGCAGTGGTTAACGTGAAAACGCTGGAAATGCAAAGGCAATACGTCGGCGGTAATTCCCTGCTTGATTTTTGGTTTGGCGCACAGCCTCAAACACGGGAAGTTCCCCGGGGATTGGGAATCGGTTCCGGAGTTATTATTTCGGAGGACGGTTACATCATTACGAATAATCATGTGCTGGAAGGCAGCGACCAGGTGATTGTCACCTTGAACGATAAGCGGGAGTTTCAGGCAAAGATTATTGGGCGTGACCGGAATACCGACATTGCCCTGCTGAAAATAGATGCAGAAGGATTACAACCTATTGAATACGGAAGTTCGGACGATGTGGTGCTGGGAGAATGGGTTTTGGCCGTAGGAAGCCCGTATAATCTGAGTTCTACCGTGACGGCGGGAATTATCAGCGCCAAAGCAAGGGCTTTGGGAGGACAAATGAATCTGGAATCATTTTTGCAGACCGATGCTGCCGTTAATCCCGGAAATAGCGGTGGAGCTCTTGTAAATACGAAAGGAGAGTTGATAGGAATCAATACCATGATCTATTCTCCCACGGGAAGTTATTCCGGTTATTCTTTTGCCGTACCTGTGAGCATTGTCCGTAAAGTGGTCAGCGACCTGAAAGAATATGGTAAAGTGCAACGGGCTGTTTTCGGTATTTCTATGCACGAAGTGACCCCCGCCGTGGCTAAGGAATTAAAGTTGAAACAACAATCCGGTATCTATGTCGCTGAAGTGATGGAAGGCGGTGCTGCCCGTAAAGCAGGTTTAAAATCAGGGGACGTTATCGTTAAAATGAATGGCTTCGATGTGACTACTCCGGCAGAGTTCCAGGAACAATTGGTGAAATACAATCCGGGTGCTGTGGTACAGGTTGAAGTGAACCGGGACGGACAGACGAAGGTGATGGATGTGACTTTGCAAAATTCTTATGGTGATCCTGTTATTACCGGAAAAGAAGATTTTGGAGTGCTCGGTGCAAAAGTTACTCCTTTGAGTAAGGACGACCGTTACCGCTATCGCCTGAATAAGGGAGTAAAAATACAGGAATTGAAGAGCGGTAAATTTAAATCTGCCGGATTATCCGAAGGTTACATTATTCTTAAAATAAATAATACCGTCGTTTATGATGAAGAGGACTTGGAAAGAGCGTTGAAAGCAGCTGGTAATGAGGGAGTTTTTGTTACCGCAGTGAGTCCGAGGGGAAGGGTTGAATATTTCGCTTTCTCACTTCAAAATTAAAAAATGTTAATAAATTTAGATTGGCCTAATTTACAAATTGCTTAATGGATTAAAAACACTACCTTTGCAAAACGTTTGCAGTGGTATAAAAAGATAGTATGAGACAACTAAAAATCACAAAATCAATTACAAATAGGGAAAGCGCATCCCTGGACAAATACTTGCAGGAAATTGGAAAAGAAGATTTGATTACTGTGGAGGAGGAAGTGGAACTGGCTCAGCGTATTAGGAAGGGTGATCAGAGGGCGTTGGAAAAGTTGACAAGGGCAAATTTACGTTTCGTGGTTTCCGTTGCAAAACAGTATCAAAATCAGGGCTTGAGTCTTCCCGACCTTATTAACGAAGGTAATTTGGGATTGATTAAAGCTGCCGAGAAATTCGACGAAACAAGAGGTTTCAAATTCATTTCTTATGCAGTATGGTGGATTCGTCAGTCTATCCTTCAGGCTTTGGCAGAACAGTCGCGTATTGTGCGGCTGCCCCTGAATCAGGTAGGCTCTCTGAACAAAATCAACAAGGCATTTTCTCGTTTTGAGCAAGAAAACGAACGCCGTCCTTCTCCGGAAGAATTGGCCGACAGTCTTGATCTCCCGGCAGAGAAAGTGGCCGACACTTTGAGAGTTTCAGGACGTCATATTTCTGTTGACGCTCCGTTTGTTGAAGGAGAGGACAACAGTTTGCTGGATGTGTTGGTAAACGATGATTCTCCTATTGCCGACCGTACTTTGATCAACGAGTCATTGTCCACTGAAGTGGAAAGGGCATTGTCTACATTGACCGAGCGGGAGCGCGATATTATTAAATTGTTTTTCGGTATCAACACTCAGGAAATGACATTGGAAGAAATCGGCGAAAAATTCGGTCTGACACGGGAACGTGTACGCCAGATCAAAGAAAAAGCAATCCGTAGATTGCGCCATTCTTCAAGAAGTAAATTATTGAAAACATATTTGGGATAAAAATCCACTTAATTGAAAAAAGCGTCCGTGAAAACGGACGCTTTCTTTTTGTGTTTCGGGCAATACATATTATGGAATAGGAAGAATATGAAACGCAAGGCGATTCGTGATCTCTTTGAGAAAATTATTGTTTTTCGGTTAGATATTTCCAAAACCTGACAGGTAAATGCTGACGATGCAATTTGGGATTGAGACGCTCTTTGATCGTAATGGATTTAAAATATTCTTTCCAGAGCTTTTGAAATATTTTTTCGTCTTCAGCGAGCAGTTCTTCGTCGAGTTTACCGGAAGAGGAGGAGGTTGGTTTATTTTCAAAATGTATTTCCGTTACCGTAGAAAGGTCGTAAAAATAACCATAGTCCCGTTTCATATCGTAGATGATCCATTTTTGGCTGGCGAAGCGGTCTTGAAAGTGTCTGGTGACCAGAGATAACACATTGTGGACAGGCTCTATCGGAGCAAAAAAAATATTGTCGGCGGTTTTCTGAAAACGGGTGAATTGGATGATCCTTTCTTTTTCATTGCTTACTTTTTTCCATATTTTCGAAACTTCGAGTATATCGGGATCGCCGAAATTCAATTCGATAGATTGCGGGGAATCGAGGGCTTTACGGATATACCGGAAGAGTAGCATGTCGATTTCGGGAAGTTCCGACAACCAGGTCATGGTGAGAAAAGAGAGTCCTCCTGGAGTTAATTTCTTTTCCAGACCTTTCCATACCCGGTTTGCTTTGGCTTTATCGGTTGCAATGTTGATGATATGGTCCACAAATAGAGGAGGAGGTTCATTTTCCGCTATTAATTTTTCCGGAAAAAGTTTTCCGGTATAGGCTTCGAATATCGCACATAACAGCCCTTCAAAACTTTTATCATACCTGAATATTGTCATGATTGAAATTCTTCAAATGGAATGATCAATTGCTTGTCGTCTATTTTTTTCCGGCTGTTTTGGGTGAGCAGGCGGCGCACGTTTTCCGGTTTCGCTTCATGAACTGTGAAATGAGGTAATTCATGGCAGGTGATAAAATATTGGGCTTTTTTCATAACTATCCCCATACGCTTTAACTGGGTTACTCCCAGGCGGGCATATCTGCGTGACACCACAATTAATTTTGCCGATTTCACCCCGATTCCCGGAACACGGAGAATCATTTCATAATCGTCCTTATTGATGTCTACGGGGAATTTTTCAGGATTCCGCAGTGCCCAGGCGAGTTTGGGATCGATTTCCAGATCCAGATCGGGATACGAGTCGTCTGCAATCTCGTTGGCCTGAAAATGGTAAAACCGCATCAGCCAATCGGCCTGATACAGTCGGTTTTCCCTGACTAACGGCGGTTGCTTTAAGGCCGGAAGCCGATGGTCGTAAGCATTTACCGGAACGAATCCCGAGTAATACACTCTTTTTAAGGTAGGCCGTTTATAGAGGTTTGAAGATAGCTTCAGTATATCTTTATCCTGATCCGGACTGGCTCCGATGATCATTTGCGTGCTTTGTCCGGCAGGAGCAAAACGGGGGGTATGCCGGAATTTTCTCCGGTCTTCCTGATTTTCCAGCACTCCTTGTTGAATGTAGCGCATGGGAGTAAACACACTTTGAAAATCTTTTTCCGGAGCCAGAAGCTGAAGGCTTTGCTCGTTCGGTATTTCTACATTGACACTTAAACGGTCGGCATATAATCCGGCTTCCTGAATTAATTCACGGCTGGCTCCGGGAATACTTTTCAGGTGTATATATCCATTGTAACGGTATTGCAGGCGTAAATCCTTTGCCACCCGCACCAGTCTTTCCATGGTGTAGTCCGGGTTACGGACAACTCCGGAGCTTAAAAACAGTCCTTCGATATAGTTGCGGCGGTAAAATTCAATGGTAAGGTTTACCAGCTCCGTTACAGAGAAGGTGGCACGCCTCAGGTCATTGCTCCGGCGATTGATGCAATAGGCACAATCGTATATGCAGTGATTCGTGAGCATGATTTTCAATAAAGATACACACCGCCCGTCTTCTGTAAAGCTATGACAAATTCCCCAACCTGCGGCACTCCCGATACCTCCGGCTTTATGTGACCGTGAAGTACCGCTGGATGCACAGGATACGTCGTATTTAGCAGATTCCGCTAATATTTTTAATTTTTCGAGAATATTGTCGTCCATAACCATTACAAAGAAAGGATATATTAGGGAATAAAAAAATGGAATCGGACGATTTAACAGTTTTAGATGATACCTATCGTAAATGGTTTATATACAAACATTTATACATTCAGTGGCGGATCTGTTGAAAGCCGCTGGCAGTGGACTGTTTCTGAGGGTTTGTTTCGGTGGTTTGAGGATGTTCCGGTAGTTTGTGTCCCAGCGTACAAAGCGGGAATCTTGGTTTTCCCGCTTAAAATTTAATAGCAATTAAGACCCTTCTTTTTTTCTGTGATAAAAGTAAGAATGTAATAATTCAAAGAGTGAGTTGTATAGGTGTATTTCCGTTTCTTCGTTTGGATAAGTTCCATGGCGCAGACCAAAAACTATAGGTATTAAGTTTTTAGAAAGCCTCATTGAGGATGAGTTCAGGGAGGAGATTTCTTTTCGGGGTGTTATTGGTGGAAATTTTTCCCTTTTATCACTTCTTTGAGCAAGGTTTGATACTCATGTATGAAATTGGGAGTAAGTTGGTTTTGAGTGATGCCTTTTTCAATCTCCCCGGCCGTCCAAAATTTTCCTTCGTCCACTTCGTCGTTATCTATTCGGATGTGGTCATAATGGGTACATAGGAATGAAAAGACCAGTTCTTTTTCCCGTGGACTTTCCCATACATAATTACCGATGAACCGGGCTTCGAAGTCGTTGATTCCCAGTTCTTCAAAACTTTCCCGCTTTAAAGCATCTTCCACTTTTTCGTTCAAACCGATGTGGCCTCCTACGGCTGTGTCCCAGAATCCAGGTAATAAATCTTTTTTCAGGCTTCTTTTCTGAAGGAAAAATTCATTTTTTTCATTTATGATGTGTAGGTGTACGACCGGGTGTAACAGTTTAGAACCGGAATGACACACGCTGCGGGGAGCTTGTCCTGTGATTTCTCCTTTTTCATTGACCAGGGGAAGCCATTCTTCTTTTTGCATTTTTTTTCTTAGAATTTGGTTGCGTATAAAAATAGTAATGAAAAATACTCCGACAATCATATACAGGAGCGGGCCTGTAATGAAAGAAGCTGTCGTTTCTGAAAAAATCAGAAGGGCTATATAGGCGAACAGGTTGTGGATACAAAAGATGAAGAATAGTATTTTGAATAGCCTCTTAATAGCTTTCTGCTGAGTTGCATCCAGTTGTATGGTTTTACGGTAATTGGCCGGAAGGGTAGAGGTAAGGTTTATGCGTGAAAAAGCGATTACCCCTAACAGGAGGCATAAAGCACTCTCAATGATGGCTGGCTGTAATTCTGCGATTTTAGAATTTGGTGCATATATGGAAAGTATTCCGGGTATACAGAAGAACAAGGTCGTCCATAAAATGATCCTGTCGTTTTCTTTTTCCCGGATTCGGGTGTAAATGAATTCAGTTACCCCCAATAGAAAGATAAAAAGTACACTATATACCGGACTGAACAGTTCATCGGCGATGAAGTATGCAGCAATCAGGATTAATGAAGGGTACAGTTGTTTGAACGATTGTGCCATATCTTTGGGTGTGTTACGATCCGGGCTATGTTGGATTTTCCAATACAAATATAATCATTAAAAAATGGATCGAAATGTTCCCATAGGCAAATAATGCGCTTAATCGGATCATGTTTTCCGATAAATATTTTCCTGTCGGGGTTATTCTTTGTCTATTTTCTTTTATAGGGCTATAACTTTGAAATATAAAGTTTTTGCGTATTTTTGTGAAAATAATGAATTTTTGAGTAGATTATGTTGATCGTTATAGGGTTGATGGTGTGCGGAATTGTGCTTGGGTTTTATTTCCGGAAACGGAATTTGAAATTTATTTCTCCCCTGATTACTGTGGCCATTTGGATTTTATTGTTCTTATTGGGGCTGAATGTGGGAGGAGATCCGAAAATTATGGATAATCTCGGAACGATAGGCGGAGAAGCTTTATGGTTGACGTTGGGAGCTGTGGGAGGAAGCGTGTTGTGTGCATGGGGGGTATATCATTTCTTTTTTTCTCCTGATAAAAAATAAGCAATGAAATTTATATTTACCATTATTTTTAGTTTTTGTTTGGTAGGTGCTTGTAAAAGTCCGGATAAATATTTAACGGTGACGAATGACCGGGGAATTGAAACCACGGTTATTGATTTTACAAAGGTACAGGCTGGGAATGATTCGCTTGTCCATTATAATCTCCTGGCTCTTTCAAAATTGGCTGATGATATTCAGATGATCAGGCTTGAAACTGAGAATAATTGCCTGGTGGATGGAAAAGCGAGTTATTGGCTGGAAGATTCCTGTATTATTGTGATGCAACGTGATCAGATTATGAGGTTTGACCGCGAAGGGCATTTCTTGCGTACCATAGCCACTCAAGGGCGTGCTCCGGGTGAATTTGAGGGATTTCAGGATGCACGGGTGAAAAATGGAAAGATTTATTTACTGGATGATTTCGGGAGAGGAAAAATCTTCGGCATAGGGGAAAACGAAGGGTTTTCGGATTTTCAGGGAAGTACAAAGGATCGTTTTTACAATAGTTTTTTGCCTTTGGATAGCGGGCGTATTTTAATGGCTCCCTTTAAATGTGAAAGCACGAAAAATTTAATTTACATTCAGGATGCTGACGGGAAGTATTTGCAGGGAATACCCTGTCCACCTAATCAGGATGTTCTTTCCTATAATGGACGTAAATTGGTGTCACAGGTAGGACAAGACTATTATTATACTCCCTTTTTGTGTGACACGGTTTTTCAATTCATCGGTGGGAATTTATTACCTAAGTGGATTTTTAAAGTAGGGGCGCGGCAGGAAGTGGAAGTGAATGGAGAATCGCCCCGTTTTTTATTTCTGACAGTTAGAACTATTATTGAACAAAATACCGTTAATTCGGTGACTAACATCACGTATTCCAATGTTTTTTATTGTTATGATAAAGCAGATAAGAAATTAGCTTCTTTTGAAAAAGTGTGGGACGACCGTTTTACTTTAGTTTATAGGAATATACAGGATTTGAAAATTCAGAACGGAGAGTTGTTTTATTGGGTATATCCGGCTTCTATGCTGGTGGAAGCAATTCCCCAGGTGCTCAAGCTGGAAGATGTGGATAAGAAGATCAAGGAAAATTTGAAAAAATGGCAGGAAAAAATATCTTTAGATGATAATCCTGTTTTATTGGTAGGGAGATTGAAATGAAAGGGAGTTTAATTATTGTCGCTTTTTTTGTTGTTGGGATTTGTCTTGGACGTTTCGGAGAAGTTCCCGAATGGTTGAAGGGAGAACAAGTGGCATTGTATGCGCTGTATGTCCTGATGTTTCTGGTAGGAATCAGTGTAGGAAGCGATCGGAAAGCCCTGCAAGCTTTGAAACAACAACAGTGGAAGATTGTGTTTGTTCCTTTGGGGACTATTGTCGGCACTTTGGCGGGTGTGGCGTTGGTGAGTATGGCACTGCCCGGACGTAGCCTTTCCGATTGTTTGGCCGTTGGTTCCGGATTCGGATATTATTCACTTTCAAGTATTTTTATCACCCAATACAAAGGGGCTGAATTGGGGACAATAGCCCTGACTTCAAATATCATGCGGGAAATTATCACTTTATTATGCGCTCCTTTGATGGTGAGGTATTTCGGAAAGCTCGCCCCCATATCCAGTGGAGGAGCAACGAGTATGGATACTACTTTGCCCGTTATCACCCGTTTTTCTGGAAAAGAGTTTGTGATTATATCTATTTTTCATGGGATGACGGTGGATTTTTGTGTTCCTTTTCTGGTGACATTCTTTTGCCTGTGGTGAAAAGCTTTTTAAGCCGCGCGAATCGGGGGGGGGACATTTCGTTGATCTCTTTAAAAGGTTAGCACGATCAGAGGACGGATGCGCGCCAATAGGAGGGAAATGATTTTATATTCCTGTATTCCTGAATTTCCCGGTTTATGATAGCTTGACTTCATCGATTCCTGATTTCGAAAAATTGATAAGAGGGAATCAATAAAAAAGGATATAAAATAAAAATGCCGCCCCGAAGGACGGCATTTAAAATCTATGTTTACTGATTATTTTACAGTATTCATGTGAACGATCAATTCAAGAACTTTGTTTGAATATCCCCATTCGTTGTCATACCAAGATACCAATTTAACGAAGCTTTTATTTAAAGCGATACCAGCTTTTGCATCGAAAATTGAAGTACGGGCATCACCTAAGAAGTCAGAAGAAACAACTTCGTCTTCGGTATATCCGAGGATACCTTTCATTTCGCCTTCAGAAGCAGCTTTGATGGCAGCTTTGATTTCGTCATAAGAAGCCTCTTTAGCCAAACGGAAAGTAACGTCAACTACAGAAACATCCAATGTCGGAACGCGGAATGACATACCGGTCAGTTTTCCGTTCAGTTCAGGAATAACTTTACCTACAGCTTTAGCTGCACCGGTAGAGGACGGGATGATGTTGCCAGCAGCAGCACGTCCACCTCTCCAGTCTTTCATAGAAGGACCGTCAACGGTTTTCTGTGTAGCGGTGGTAGAGTGTACCGTAGTCATCAAACCTTCGATGATACCGAATTTATCGTTGATAACTTTGGTCAGGGGAGCCAAACAGTTGGTTGTACAAGAAGCGTTAGAAACGATAGTTTCTCCGGCATATTTCTTGTTATTTACACCCATTACGAACATAGGGGTGTCGTCTTTAGAAGGAGCTGACATCACAACACGTTTTGCACCTGCTTTGATATGAGCTTCAGCTTTTTCTTTGGTCAGGAAAAGACCTGTTGATTCAACAACATATTCAGCACCAACTTCATTCCATTTCAGGTTTGCAGGATCTTTTTCTGCAGTTACGCGGATAGCCTGACCGTTTACGACCAATTTTCCGTCTTTAGCTTCTGCAGTTCCGTTGAAACGACCGTGTACGGTGTCGTATTTCAGCATATATACCATGTAATCCACATCGATAAGGTCGTTAATCCCTACGATTTCAATATCGTTTCTGGTCATTGCTGCGCGGAAAACCAAACGACCGATACGGCCGAATCCGTTGATACCAACTTTAATCTTTGACATTTTCGTTATTTTTTAAGGTTATTAATGATTCAAATTTCACTTCAAAGTTATAATAAAGCTGCTTATTTGTTGCATCTGAAATTTAAAACTGCGCAAAAAAAGCACACAAACGATTTCACTTAAGCCGGAATATCCGTTGATGCCGAAGTGACGTGTGAATAAGCAGGACATTTTTTATCGATAGCGCAGGAAGAAAGTAAACCTGCAATGAAAGTACAAACCAAAATGTAGATAAGTAATTTTTTTGTTTTCATGGTAGACTATGGGTTGAATAATTTAAGTCTTTTCCTTTATAATTCTACAAATGTAAATATAAAAATTGACAAATCAGAGGGTGGTATGGAAAAATTATTGAAAAGGCTGCTTTTGAGGTGATTATTACTTATTGCTTCCCATTTTGTAAAAAATGTAAGCAGATAAAGAATTTTTCTTTCAAAAAAGTTTGTGCAAACGTTTTAGTTGTATATCTTTGTCGCAAGATATAGGAATTATATAGTTTTGTAAGTGTAGTAAATTTATTGTTAGTGTGTTAAAAAGAGGCCGTGAGGTCTCTTTTTATTTTATGTATCAATTCTTTACATTTCCGATTGTTCGTTTTCGATCTCTATTTGCAGGATGCGTTGGGTGAAGGAAGTGATTTTAAAACGTTCGTCTATCCGGTGTTCTATAATCCAGGCGATTTTACCTTCCGATTCCAGAAGAAGGCAGTCTTTTTTTTGTTTGGCACTGAATTTCTGATCGGTGAAAAAATCGCTCAGTTTCTTTTTGCTTTTTTTCATGCCCATGGGGCAGAAATAATCTCCTGTTTGCCAGCTACGGACGAGCAAAGGGAATTTTATTTTATCTGCATCGAAGCAAGCCACCGTCGATGTTTGAGGTATTGTGAAATCCGGGGATGCCGGGAATGAAGTGAAACGATAGATTTTGCCGTTTATACGGTGTTCTCCGGTTTGTTCCACGATAAAATGAGAAGACGGATGTTGCTCGCTGTTGAAAAGCCGCCAGTAACGGCGTCCTTTGGTCAGTATGTATTTCCCCGCCATGAATTGTTTTCCCGGATTTGCGTTTTGGGTGTTTAGGATGTCGCGGATTTGCGTTTTGTTAAAACCTAAGGGGCGTAACGTTTCATACAATAAGGTGTAGGGGGCAGGGGTGGAAAGTGTTTTCTCAATATCGATCAAAAATTCATCTGCTTCGTATTTCATCACCTGCTGTTGCAATTGCTGAATACCATAGCGGAAAATCGCTTCGGTTTCTTTCATCACCTCACAGTTCTCTTCCATCGTTTCGCGGAAACCGGGATTGATGTCTTTAAACACCGGGATAACCTGATGACGAATCCGGTTGCGGACATAATCCAGGGAATTATTTGTAGAATCGGTACGGTAGCCCAATTGATTATCTTCGATGTATTTTAAAATTTCCGTCCGGGGAAATGGTAACAGGGGACGGAGGATGTCTCCATTGATCGGTTTTATTCCGGTTAATCCTTTTATTCCCGTGCCCCGGCAAATGTTGATGAAAAAAGTTTCGGCCAGATCGTCGGCATGATGTCCCACTACAATATAATCCATTTTTTTTCTGGTTTTCATTTCTGCAAACCAATTGTAGCGTAGTTCTCTGGCAGCCATTTCTATGCTGATTCCTTTTTCTTTGGCATATAGGGTGGTGTCGAATTTTTTTACGCTGAGGGCAATGCCGTAAGTGTCACAAAACCGTTTCACGAATTGCTCGTCCATATCCGATTCTTTCCCTCTTAACCCGAAGTTGCAATGTAGCGCCAGAATTTTCAGATTCAGGTATTTGAAAGCGTGTAAAAGCGAAATCGAGTCGGCTCCTCCGCTTACTGCAATTATAAATCCGGCTTCTTTAGGAATCCGGTATTTATTCAGAAAATCGGTTATGGCTTTCTTGATCATGGCTTTCTTGCTTACTTGTGTGGATTTACGATGTTAAAAATAAAAACGTTGCCTTTACTGTTCAGTGCTTTCTTTTGCATGCCGGGAAACGTTTTTATCCGATTTCGCTTAATTCCAGCCAGCGCATCTCTTTTTCGTCGAGTGAATCGATAATGGCAGCGATACGCTGTGATTTTTCTAAAAGTTCTGCCGGGGTTAAGGAGCCGGAATTTAAAGCGTTTTCAATTTCTGCTTTTTCATTGTTCAGAGCATCCATGTCTTTTTCCAGTAGCTCCATTTCCTGACGTTCCTTAAACGTCAATTTACGTTTTTTTTCTTTAGGAACGGGAGTGTTTCTGATTTCCGTGTTCTCTTTCTTTTCCTTTTGTTCCTTGTCGGACTGTTCTTCTTTTTGGTTTTTATAGATCGTATAATTACCGGGAAAATCTTTAATGATTCCATCCCCTTCGAAGGCAAATATCCGCTCCACGACTTTGTCGGTGAAAAAACGGTCGTGTGACACGATCAGCAGGCAACCCCGGAAACTTTTCAGGTATTCTTCCAATACGTTCAGGGTGACTATATCCAGGTCGTTGGTCGGCTCGTCGAGGATCAGGAAATTCGGGTTTTTCATCAATACGGTGAGCAGGTATAATCTCCGGCGTTCCCCTCCGCTTAATTTTCCGACCAGAGAATATTGCTGCTTATCGGTAAACATGAAGTATTCCAGAAATTGTGAAGCAGACATGATCCGCCCGTTGCCGAGGTCGATCCTTTCCGCAATGTTCTTTACAATATCGATCACCCGGTCATCATCTTTGAATTGTATGCCCGATTGCTTGTAATATCCATAAACGACCGTTTCTCCGATTTCGATCGATCCGCTGTCAGGCTCGAGGTTTCGGGTGATGATGTTTAAAAAGGTGGATTTACCGACACCGTTTTTCCCGACAATACCGATTTTTTCACCCCGGACGAATTTATAAGAGAAATCCCGTAACACACAATGTCCGTCGAAACTTTTGTTCACGTGTTCCAGTTCCAGAATCTTTTTCCCCAGCCGTTGCCCTTGGATGTCCAATTCCAGCTTTTTATCTCCGGTATTTTGTGAAGCCACTTCCTGAAGTTTATAAAAATTGTCTATCCTGTATTGGGCTTTGTGGCTTCGTGCCTGAGGCATGCGGCGCATCCATTCCTGTTCGGTACGGAGCAGGTTTTTGGCTTTGTCGATCATGGCATTCCGGTTCTCGATCCGTTCCTCGCGTTTTTCCAGATAATAGGAATAATTCCCGTTGTAATTATATAAACCGAGATCATCGATTTCAATGATCTGGTTACAAACCCGGTCGAGAAAATAACGGTCGTGAGTGACCATTAATAAAGTGGCGTTCGATTTTTCCAAATATTCTTCCAGCCATTCGGTCATTTCTATGTCCAAATGGTTCGTCGGCTCATCAAGGATCAAAAAATCGGGATTGCTGATCAATACTTTTGCCAGTCCGACACGTTTTTTCTGACCTCCTGAAAGGGTGTTTATTTTTTTGTCGTAAGTGGCGATTTTTAACTCCGATAATATCTGTTTGATTGTATTCTCGTAATCCCAGGCAGCGTGAATATCCATGTCCGGAATTAATTTTTCGAGAGCGGCTGTGTCGTTAGCTGCGATGGCCGCTTCATAGTCTTTTATCAGGTTCAATACTGGAGAATCGGAGTTGAAAACTTCTTCAAAAACCGTGTTTTCAGGCTCTAACAGGGGATCCTGGTCCAGGTAGCCCACCGTAATGTCGTTCCGGAAAATAACGCTTCCGTTTTCCGGGGAGTCTTTCCCGGCAATGATACGCAATAAGGTTGATTTTCCCATTCCGTTCTTGGCGATCAGGGCTACTTTTTGTCCCTTGCCGATACCGAATGAAATTCCTTCAAATAAAATTTGCTCTCCAAAACGTTTGCTTAGATTGTCAACCTGTAAATAACTTATCATAATGTATTGATGTATCAGTTTACAAATATATTCCTGAAAGATGTTTTTCCCAACATCCGGAAGATATTATTTTAAATTTCCGCTGTCAGATAGGCTTTACGCTCTTCTTCCGGGAAACGTTCTATGGCGTAGCGCAACATCGTGCGGGGCATCGTCCGGTAGCGGGTGGAAAGAAAGGCGGTCAGAGTTTCTTTATCTTTTTTGCCGACTTCCCGGAGCAGCCAACCGATCGCTTTGTGGATCAGGTCGTGAGGGTGATGTAATAATAGATCGGCAATTGTCAGGAAATCCGAAAAATCTTTCTGATGGATGAAATGCATGCAGGTGACGATAGCAATCCGCTGTTCCCACAGATTACCGTTTACCGCCCAGTGGTGAAGTTGTGAACGGTCTTTGTCCTCCAGCCACACCCCTAACAATTTGTAGCAGGTGAGGTCTACCAAATCCCAGTTATTGATATAGCGGGTATGGCGGAGATAAAAATCCACGCACTGTGACCGCAGGTCGGGGGATTTGGTCTTTTCAAATTTATACACCACAATCAGTAATGCGGTCAGCCTCACTTCATGATAGGGGGAATCGATCAGGCTTGCCAGGTCTTCGAAATCCGTATGCAGGTATTTTTTGGCAATGTTCCTTTGTTCGGGAACGGTGATCCCCATGAAGAGGTCGCCTTCCCCGTACTGTCCCTTTCCTGTCTTAAAAAAGCGGGAGAGGTACTTTGCTTTGTCTGGATTGCCTAAAGCTTTTAATGCTTCTGTAATTTCTTGTGCTGTTGTCACATTAATCTTTTTTTCCATACCGCCTGTTCCAATAATAGCGTTATAATCGCTAAAAGAAGGAACCAGAAAGTAAGATATTTGTTATTGTCCTCCAGGACAATTTCTTTTACGAGTTCGCTGTTTCGGTCGAGTTGTGTGCTCTTAATATTTTCGATCCGCGTTTCGGGGAATTGCTTCCGAAGGACTTCTTCCGAACAGAATTCCATTTGCGATTCATCCCGGTTGTAATTGTAGGCCAATACATCGACCAGGTTACCGTCTTGTTCCACTTCATATAATCCGGCATCGCGGATTTCTTTGGCGTTGGCCAGGATCAGGTTCCCGCTGAAATCTTTCCGTGCTTCGGGGATAAATTCAAAATTGCGTTCCGTGTTCACGATCCGGAGCCGGGAATTGTCGGGAGTGATTTTATTACTCAGGATAACAGGCTTGTCGGAATGCAGAAAATAGGACGTATTCAGGACAGAATTCATATTCGATGCCATATTCACCATAAGGGGCACGAACAGGGGATGGTAGACCATGTCGCTGTTGTCCGGCGAATAGTCGAAAGCAGAAAGGTAGAGATTCCCTTTGCCGAACGTTTGGGCTGCCAATACGGTAAAACCTTTTTGGTCGATCAGCAGTTTTTCGCTATTGCCCGGATTCGATAAATGGTAGAATTGTTTTGCCCGGGGAAGCTGCGGGTTCTTTTCTTCTTTTTCAAACACGTCCCGGAAAATAGCCGCCTGGGTTTCAATGGTGGCGATCGTACTGCTGGTGTCGGGGCTTCCTAATAGCGGGGCGTGCATCTGCTGAAACAGGCGATTTTGCGCTGCAACCGTATTCTTATCTCCCGGAATCAAAAAAAGGTTTCCACCGTTTTGCACATAATTTTCAAGGGCGCTTCCGAGCCCGGAAGAAATGTTGCTTACCCGGTCGAGAATGATCAGGTTATAGCGGCTGAAATTCATATTTACCGTTTGGTTTACATTCCGGTAAGTGCATGAAAAGGCGGTAGAATCTGAAAATAATTTCTGAAAGAAAGGATTGTGGTCGTTTTGTTCGATGCACAGGATTTCGGCATTATCGTCGATGCCGTAGCTAAAATAGAATTTATTGTCGAATATCACCGGGAAGTCGGATATTTCGACAACTCCCTTATAAAAGCCGTCTTCTGTATTTTGGTAGCTGATCTCGACCTGTTTTTCCCCGTTTGCGGGAATATTCACTTTGTTCAGGCTTTTCTTTTTATCGTTGATCGTCAGGCTGAGGGGTACGTTGTTGTATTCCTTGCCGGAAGCGTTTACCAGCGTGATTGTGATTTTATCGGCCTGGTCTTTTTTGTGGAAAGCCTGATCGAACGCAACGTCTTTAATATACAGGTTGTTCAGGTTTTCGGGACTGAGTACCAGGAATACCTTTTCTAAAATTGAATCCGGCCGGATACTTTGGAAATCACAATTTTTTTTCTGAAAATCCGAAATGACAAATAGGGTAGAGTGTTGCCCCTCGGTTATTTCACGGGCTTCTTTCAGTATTTCCGAAATCTTTTTGGCATTTGCCGTTGTCTTTATCCCAGGCAGCAAAGCAATGGCCTGGTCTTTCGTGAGCGTGCCGTTATGGGCTTCGTCATTGGTCAGTAGAACAAAACTTGTGCCTGCCGGATAAGCATTTATAATGTCGAACAAGTGCTTTTTGGCTTCTTCCAGCAAACTGCCTTTCGTTCCGGTGTTCGACATGGAAAAAGAGTTATCCGTGTAAACGATGATCTTTGAACTTTTTTCTACCGGAAGGGGATTCTTTTTGGGGGTTATATACGGTGTTGCAAAAGCAATCACGATCGATGCGATCGCCAATAACCTTAAAAACAGCAATAAAAGATTTTTTAATTTGGAACTGTTCTTTTTTTGCTGTTGTAGGGAAGCAAGAAAGTTAAAATTGCTGAAATATACTTTTTTATATTTTCTAAAACTGAATAAATGCAGGATAATAGGTATCGCGAGGGCAAAAAGCCCGTATAAAAATATTGGATGTAGGAATTGAATTGCCAATAGCATGATTGTAATTTTTACACAAACCTAACCGTAGCCCGGTTCTTTCAAGTTTAGAGCGTAAAAGTAATATAATGTGAGGGAAAAACGAAAAGAGGGGGATGAAAAATGGAAGGTTGTGAAGAGGCTTTGTATTTTGTTGATAAACAGTTGTGTATTTCAAACTGTTAGTAAAAAAGGCTGTTTTGTTATTAAAAATAAAGGCAAAATTCAGGCGGATAAACTTTTTAATTGTACTTTTACCACATAATCATAAAATGGGTATTTATGTCTAAGATTATTGCAATTGCTAATCAAAAGGGTGGTGTAGGAAAGACGACAACGTCTGTAAACTTGGCTGCCAGCCTGGCAGTATTGGAAAAAAGAATTTTATTGGTAGATGCGGATCCGCAGGGGAATGCAACATCCGGTTTGGGATATGATGTGCAAAAGTTAGGTGATTCTACTATTTATGAGTGTCTTGTGGACGGGTTGGAGGCTGAGAAAGCGGTGCTGACCACAGAAATCGACCGTTTGTTTTTATTGCCTTCGAATATAAATTTGGTGGGAGCAGAGGTTGATATGATGAATATGCCCGATCGTGAAAATATATTGAAAAAAGCAATTGCACCTCTTCAGGATAAATATGATTATATATTGATAGACTGTTCGCCTTCTTTAGGCTTGATTACGGTGAATTCCCTGACAGCGGCGGATTCTGTTATCATTCCTGTTCAATGCGAGTATTTCGCTTTGGAAGGATTGGGTAAATTGCTGAATACCGTGAAGCTGATTCAGAAACGCTTGAATACAGAATTGGAAATAGAAGGATTCTTGTTGACGATGTATGATGCCCGTTTGCGTTTATCGAATCAGGTGGTGGAGGAAGTCCGTAAGAATTTCCAGGAAATGGTATTCGAAACACTGATTAACCGGAATACAAAGCTGGCAGAAGCTCCCGGATTCGGGCAGCCGGCTATTTTGTATGATGCAATTTGTCGTGGATCAGAGGATTATATGCAGTTGGCACAGGAATTGTTGAAAAGAAATCAAGAGTAATACACTATATGGTAAAAAAGAATGTGTTAGGCCGGGGTTTGGGAGCCCTAATTGCTGACGCTGCCGAAGAACCGCAACTCAAAGAGGTGGTGGTTTCGGCTATGCAGGAATTAAACCTGGCAGATATACGTCCCAATCCTTTTCAGCCGAGAACGGAGTTTGACGAAGAAGCTTTGAACGAGCTGGCGGCTTCTATCAAATCGATAGGGATCGTACAGCCGATTACGGTGAGGATTGTTGAGGACGGGAAATATGAGATCATTGCCGGGGAGCGACGTTACCGGGCTTCTAAATTGGCAGGATTGACAACGATTCCCGCTTACATTAGAAAGACCGAAGACGATAGCCTGCTGGAGTTGGCGTTGATTGAAAATATCCAGCGTGAAGACCTGAACGCGATAGAGGTGGCCATCAGTTACCAGCGTTTGATCGATGAATGTCAACTGACCCAGGATGCCCTGAGCGAAAGGGTTGGAAAAAAGAGGGCAACGATTGCCAACTATTTGCGTTTGTTGAAATTGCCTGCCCAAATACAGTTGGCTATCCGGGATAAGAAAATCAGCATGGGGCATGCCCGTGCGATTATCAGTATCGAGGATCCGGATACCCAGTTTATGATCTTCGAGCAAATATTGAAATACGATTTTTCAGTCCGTAAAGTGGAAGAGATTGTGCGTGAACTTTCAAATCCGCAACCGGAACCGGAAGTCGTGCCGGAGCCTGTGGCTGAGAAACCGAAGAAGACGAACGAGATCGGGGATTATATCGAATTGCAGAAACATTTATCCCGCTGTTTCGATACGAAAGTCGAATTGAAGCGGAATGAAAACGGTAAGGGAAAAATCGTGATCGCTTTCCGTTCCGACGAGGAATTGGAAAAAATTATCGAATTGCTGGATAAAGTTGAATGAGAAACGAGTGGATGCGGTGAATATTTTGAAGAAGCTGATTTTGATCTTCCCTATCCTGTTATTGCTGGGACAGGTGCAGGCGGCCGACATGGAAAACCGGGACACGGTTAGCGTGGCGACTGTCGGTGATACAATCATAACGGTAGAAAAGGTCGTAAAGAAGCCTCACTCCCCTCATAAGGCCACTTTAATGGCAATGGCTCTTCCCGGTTCGGGACAGATCTATAACGGGCAATGGTGGAAAGTGCCTGTGTTGTACGGGGGAATTGCTGCCGATTTATATGGTATTATTTGGAATAACAAGCGTTTCCGGGAATATAAAGATGCTTTTGTGGAATATTCACAGTATTTGGAAGATAAGGTTAAAGATCCGAATACGCCTTATCCGGAAAATCCTGCGTGGGACAATATTCCGAAGGGATTCGATGTGGAAACCGACCCTTATCTGCAAACCAGCGCAGGTCAGCAGTGGTTTAAGAACACCCTGAGCAACCGGAAAACGTCTTTTAAGCGTAACCGGGATTTGTGTTTTATTGTGATGGCGGCTATTTATGCGATCAATATTATCGATGCCACCGTATACGCACATTTTTATGATTTTGAAATTGACGAGGACTTGAGTTTTAATTTACGTCCTACTTCAAATTATAGCCCGCTTACCGGGGGATCTATCGGTTTATGTTTAACCATTAATTTTTAATTGTTTTAATGATGATGCGACTTTTAATCTTAGCCTTACTTGCCTTTGTGTGTAATGACATGATGGGCATGAATATTGGCAGGGACACGATAAATGACCAGGAGGTTATTCAGGAAGAGAGAGTTCTGGAAGATTCCATCCCCGAATCCTTTATGGAGAAATTGGACTATTACTATAATTCTTGGTATGCCAGCCGCCGGGATAGTGTGGAGTATGTGGATTCGGCTTTTGTACTGGCAAACCGCAATATAGCTGTTCCCTGTGATGATTCTATCTACCTGCTTCGGCTGGATTCCCTGCAATCGGCAGTTCCGTTGTCTTATAACGGGATTGTTAAGAATTACATTGAGATGTATACCGTGAAGAGGCGTTCTCAGGTGGCTGCTATGCTGGGGGCAAGTGAATATTATTTCCCTATTTTTGAGGAGGCATTGGATGCCGCTTGTTTGCCTATGGAGTTGAAATACCTGCCTATCATTGAAAGTGCATTGAATCCCAGAGCCTTGTCTAAGGCCGGAGCTTGCGGTTTGTGGCAATTTATGTATTCCACCGGAAAGATGTATAAGCTGGAAATCAATTCCTATATCGATGAACGACGCGATCCGGTGCTGGCTACCCGCGCTGCCGTACAATATTTGAGTGATCTGTATGGGATTTATGAGGATTGGATTCTGGTGATCGCAGCTTATAATTGCGGACCGGGAAATGTGAACAAAGCGATCCGCCGTTCCGGAGGTAAAAAGAATTATTGGGATATTTATTATCATTTGCCGAGTGAAACCCGCGGATATGTTCCCATTTTTATAGCGGCGGTTTATACATTCAATTATTATAAGCAGCATGGTATTTATCCTCTCGAATCCAATCTGCCGACCATGTGCGACAGTATCATGGTGAGCGAAGCCCTGCATTTCGATCAGATTGCCAAAAATTTGGATTTATCGGTGGAAGAGTTGAGGGATCTGAATCCTCAGTATCGGGCGGATATTGTTCCGGCGGGATTTGGAAAAAGTTATGCCCTGAAAATGCCTTATAATCATGTGAATGCTTTTATCGACAATCAGGACACAATTTTTGCCTGTGACCGTTCCAAATATTTTAATGATTCCGACCGTACTGCCGATCCTAATAAACGCTTTAAAGTGCATGCTAAGGCGCTGGGAACGGAAGGACGTGCCCGTATGGTGTATACGGTGAAGTCCGGTGATGTTCCGGGGGCGATTGCCAGCAGGTTTAATGTGAAAACCGCCGACCTGAAATACTGGAATAACCTGAATAAACGCATGACGATCCGTACGGGCCAGAAGCTGGTGATCTATGTGCCGGAAAAGAAAGCGGCAGAGTATAAAAACAATGCGACTTATACAGGAAAAGAATCTAATCAGGTATCGGCTCCGAAAATCGAAACCATAGACGGTGAGTTTGTTTACCACACCGTGCGTAAAGGGGAAAATCTTTGGTTGATTGCTAAAAAATATCCGGGGGTTTCCAATCAGGATATTATGAAGTGGAACGGTATCACCGAAAGGGATGTAAAAGGTATTAAACCGGGCCAGAAATTGAAAATCAAGATTTGAAAGCCGAAAGCATTCATTTGGGGATATATCTAATAAAGCCTGAATTCGTATTGAATTCAGGCTTTATTGTTTTCAGAGTCAGGCTTTATAAATTCTCCAACCATTCCGATTGCACTATTGAATAGCCGCCCAGGATTCCCAGGCCGTTTTGGATGTTCGTATAAGCGGGGCGTAAGGGGGATAGTCCGTATCTTCCCAGTTCATTGTTTTGCAAATCTATTATATTTCTGGCATATAGGTAATAGTCGGCGGAAAGTCCGAGAACAGTGACCCGATAATGAGAAGAACTCCTGTATGTTCCATCAGGAGAAACATAATTTTTTTGGTAGCTATCATTTAGATGAAGAGTGTATTCTTGGCCATTGATCTTGTCGTCCGAGAAGATACATAGCTTGCTGTGGAACAATTCATTGTTTTCCCAAAAGAGTTCGTCTAAAGCTCCTGTCTGCCGTAACAAAGGTTCTTCATCTAATTCTAATAATAAAGTTACTATATAACAATGATAAGGTTTTCCCCAAAGAGTGTCGTCATTCCAATATTCCATCATTCTTTCTATGATAATACCGTAATAATTTGTTTCGGAAGGATCGTCTTGAAGAGAAATTTGGAATTGGATTTTTTCCTTCCCGTTGTCGAGCTTTTTGACCAGTTTAATTTTCTTTAATGGAAAAAAAGCCGGTATTTCAGTCCGGGAAGATACTGCCGGTAAATTTTCGGCTTCGGCCTTTATCTCAATCCGGTTGCCGGGATAGAATTTCCCTAACACATAGTAGCAGGCTTGGGGGATAGAGGTCGAATCTTTTTCAGCATATTGAACCTCTTTTTCTTCTCCATTTACACAAAATGTGATTTTTGTATCGGATAATGCAGTTTGTTGGTCCTGTTTACTGCTCATGGGTATGCTTTTAGAAACCTGAATAAACGTAGTATCCTGATTGCCGGGAAAAGAATAGAGCACCAATTTGGGAGCTTCTGCTATTTCTTTAACATCGAAATGATAAGAACATGCGCCACAAAAAACAAGTATCGACAGATAGATAAATTTTCTCATATCTTTAAAATTTAAGGGTATAACTAAATGAGGGAATGATGGGAAAAACTCCGGTCGCTACACCGACAAACCCGTTCTTTCCATTCCGGATTACTTCGGCATAAAGAGGATTCATCCGGCAATAAGTGTTGTAAATACTAACGTTCCAGGTACGCTCGAATCCCCGTTTGGTGATTCGACGGAAATTCATACCTATATCGAGGCGGTGATAAGCCGGTAATATTAAATTATTGGGTTTTTCATACACCCATTCTAAATCCGGGTAAGTTCCTATACCGGGTACAACAACAGGGCTTTCCACCTTTTGTGTCGCTACCGTGGCGCGGTAGCCGGTGTGGAATGTCCAACCTGCATATAGTTCCATTTTGGGGGTGAATTTATGACGCATGGTGATGTTTAATTTATGGCGGCTGTCGAAATTGTCGGGATACCAATTATTCTGATTGAGATTTGGGAATTTTCTTTTGCTCCACGACAAAGTATAAGCCAGTTCCGCAGAAGTTTTCTTTTCTGCATAGGCCAAAGAGAATTCGGCTCCGTAAGCTCGGCCTTTTCCTGTTAGTACTAAATCTTCCCAGTTATCTATGGAGGGGGTTAAGGAATTCCCTCCGTTATATTCTATCAGGCGACTCATCGTTTTATAATATCCTTCTACGGAAAAGCGTAACTGACGAACAGGGTGGGCATAAAATCCTGCTGCCAATTGCCGGGAGTGCATCGGGCCTATTTTGCGGGTAGTAGGAACCCAGTAGTCAGTAGGTAGATTTAGGTAAGTATTGGAAAGCTGATGCACAAACTGGCTCATTTCTACATAAGAAAATTTTATGGACATATCCTTACTTACTCCGATTTGTACGGCAATTCGGGGTTCGATGGAATGATAATTCTTATTTTGGATATTGAAAAGCGCGTAGTGGACTCCCAGATTTACTTTCATATTCGGTAGTAGGGTGATATCGTCTTCTGCATAAACTGTAATTTCATTTCCGTTGTAGGAACGGGAAACGTGCTGGTCGAATGTGTCCAATCGGGTGTTTTTTGTTCCCGAAAAATCTTGGGAAAGATTATTTTGCGGCCGGAAAGAATGATGCAGGTAGTTCGATCCGAAACGGATTCGGTGAAGAGTGGACGGATGGTAATCGAATTCCATACGGTAACCGATATCGTTGACCGACGAATTGATACTGGCATTTGTATGATTGACTTCCTTTTCTATTCCGTTTTCCCTTTCGTCATAAAGACGATAGTCTTTGTAGTAAATGTATTTTGATTTATTTCTGGAATATACTGCGGTTAGGTTGGAAAATAATTTGGGAGAAAAAACGTAATTCCAATTTAACGATGTGGTGATATTTCCCCATTCCAATTTGAATTTTTGATCCTTTCGCTCTTTTTCGTCTCTGATTTCATCTTCTTTTGAGGATTTGGTACGGATTTTCATATAATCGTTTCCCGAATAAAAGCTTAGGTAAAGGCGGCTTTGGTTTGAAAAACGGTGAGTCACTTTAGCGTTAATATCCTGAAAAGAATAACGCCCGTTCAAATGATCGTGCTTTTTACTTAGGTTACGTATTCCGAAAGCCGTGGCTGTAAACAGATCGACCCAACTGCGGCGCATGGCAATATTAAACGAGGTTTTATTTTTTACGATAGGACCTTCCAACTGTATCCTGCCGTCCAGTAGTCCGATAGAAAAAGTACCGTGGAATGCCTGCATATCGCCGTCGTTCGTACGCACATCAACAATGGAGGATAACCGTCCTCCGTAGCGGGCGGGGAATCCGCTTTTGTAAAAATCCACCGTTTTTATAATATCGGTATTGAAAGCGGAGAATATTCCGCCCAGATGATTCACCTGATAAAGGGGATTACCGTCCAGCAAAAAGAGATTCCCATCGTTGCTTCCTCCGTGTACGTATAAGCCGGAAATCAATTCCGTTCCCGAAGTTACGCCCGGCAACATTTGTAAGGATTTTACCAGATCGGGAGAGCTCAGCACAGCAAATTCCGTATTTAGGTCTTGCTTGCTTAAGGTGGTTTTTCCGGTTTGTGTCGTATGTATAGGAGAATTCAAATCACCCTGTACAACTACTTCCTGAAGGGGAGGTAAATCCGGCAGGTAAATGTTTTGCGTGAGATTTCGATCCAGATATACAGTCAGAACTGTGTCTTTGAACCCGACATAGGAAAATTGGATCGAATGTTCCCCCTGAGGTAAGGTAAAGCTATAATAACCATACGTGTTGGTCAATGTCCCTTTACCGCTTTTGTGATCGATTAATGTGGCATTGATCAGTGATTCCCCGTTTTTTTGATAAACATAACCGTTCAGGGTGAATTGCTTTTTCGCATCGTTCAGGATAATGTAATTTCCTTTCATTTTCCACGATATGCCCGTATCTTTGAATAAATTTTCCAAAGATTTTTTTAACGGAAGCGAATCCACTACCTTGCCGTTGTGAGGCACATTCACCCGGAGGGACGATTCGTAGATAAAACTAACGCCTTTTTGGAGTTCTATCTGTTTCATGAGGCCTTTCAGTGTTGCTGTTTCCTTATCCTGTGCCTGCAAATGTTGAAAAGGACACACCACGATCAAGCCGATAAGCGTTATGCCTGCCAGCAGTCTTTTCATTTTCATTATTTTAATCAATTAGTTAACCGACTTCTCTATTTTAATCCCCAGGGTTGATTCTATAATTTCTATAATCTCCTCCAGATTGTCTGTCGGAAAGCGTCCTGTAAGAGATTTTGATTTTTCAGCCGTAGAAAGTTTAACTCCGTAATAGTGGGAGAGTTCCCGGAGCACAATCTCCAACGGCGTATTGTCATACACGAAATATCCTGATTGCCACGCTGTGATATTCGGCATTTCCTGCTCGATCCGTTTGGGTGTGAGTGTGTTGGGGGTAAGTATTGCGCCCATGCCTTGGGTAAGAACCAGGCTTTCCTGACCCTCTAAGCAAGAAAATGAGACTTTTCCAGATTGCACCCATACGCTTGTCACCGAATCGGTATGTGCCAACTGAAATTTTGTTCCGAGCACTTTGACAACGGCCCGGTCGTTCTTAACAGAAAAGGGAAATTGCGGATTTTGCTTTACCTGAAAGAAAGCCTTACCCTGCATTTCTACATCGCGTTTGCCCGGAAATGTATTTGCTTCGTAGCGGATAGACGAGGCCGGGGCTAAAGTTACGATGGTGCTGTCCGGTAGCCTGATTTCTTTTACCTGATTGCCGGATGACAAGGTCACCCAGTCAGCCGACGGCTGTACCCATTTATACAAGATTCCTGTGAAAAGTGAAATGATTAAGATAACGGCTGCTGCAATCGCATATTTGTATCTGTATGGGCGGATTGAAATGTTTGTCGCATATTTATTGCGAAATGCCCGGAAAGCTTTTTGGGTATCCAGCTTACCTTTCTGATAATGGCGGAGGACAAAATCCAAATGTTCATCTTCTTTTAGTTTCATATTTCTCTCTTGTTTGTCATGAAGACGGAAATAGAGAGAAATACCACTATCGGAAATTGAAAAAAATTATCCGAAAAAGAAATAATAAATATCCCTGGCTTTTGTTCTTAGAACTTTTAGAGCTTTATTTATGTGATTTTCAACGGTATTGACAGAAATCCCCATACGTGTGGCAATCTCCTGATACTTTAATCCGTCGCGTTTACTCAACAATAAGGCTTGGCGGCACTTTTCGGGAAGGGTGTCGATGGCTGTCCAAAGGCGTGCTTCCGTTTCAGAACGTTCCCGGTATTCTTCATCGCAGTCCGTTTCTTCTAAATCGGAGGCCTGGATGTTATTATCGCTGAAATTATCTTTTCTTAATTGATCGATACAACGGTTTTTGACCATGCGATAAAGATAAGATTTCAGGTCGGTGATAGGGATGCCGGAAGTTAGTTTCTCCCACAATGCGACAAAACATTCCTGTACGATGTCCTCCGAATAATCCACATCCTTAAGATAGTGAAGGGCATAAAGATTCAGCGGCCTGTAATAACATTTAAAAGCTTCTTCCATTTTTGAAAGCAGAGGAACTTGGTTCGGACGATCCACCATTGAAAATTCGTTTTTAGCACTTTATGGCGTAAATATATATAATAAAACCTGTTTGGTGTCCGCTTGTTATGTTTCTTTATTTTATTTTTAGAATGGGAACGGTCGGGGACGGTTCGTTTTAATGCCTTTTTCTGCAATATTTGGCTATCGGTTTATAATGTTGTAAATATCTGAATGGGAGAGGGGTACAGCTTTAGCTCTTAATTGCCCCGGTAGGTCGAATATCCGTTTGCCGACATCGTTATGGGGATGTGATAATGCCTTTTGCCTTCTATCCGGAAAACCACTTCTACGTATGGATAAATGGATTTTAGGTTTTGCGCTTTGAAATAAGGTGTTGTTTCAAATTTCAATTTGTAGATACCCGAATTGTCTTTGGGTAGAGGGAGTAGATTGGCTATCCGTCCGTTTTCGTCTGTTTTTCCGGTAGTGATTTGCTTCCAGTTGTCGGTGATGCTATCCAGTTTATATAATGTGACGGTGACATGGGGAGCCGGTTGTCCTTTGCTAATATCCAGCATGTGGGTGCTGAGTTGGTAAGTAACGGATTTTTGTGCAAAGCCATTCATTACGGAAGCACACCATAGGAAGGTAAATAATAAAATTCTTGTCAGATTCATGGTTTCGGAATTTGAGTTCCTTGTTTAGTACGTTTATCTGATTCCTTTTGTTTGCCGGAGTTTCGATCGTCGTTTTCCTGTTCTTGGAACGATTGGGATGCCTTGTGTGGATTCATTTAAAACAGAGTAGGGATTTTTACGCCCACCGTTAATCTGAACTCGTTGTTTTTTAATTTGTTTCCCACCGGGGAAGCCGTAATGCCGTTATCATTGTAAAACCACGACTGGTCTTTCATTAATCTCTGTGTAAAAGCAGCGTCACAGAAAAAAATATCGTAATTAAATCCGAAACCGCCTGAAACCGCCTGAATTTTTCCCTGTTTTCCTGCCTGTTTATACGGGCTATCCTGATAAGCATATCCGCCTCTAAGACTGAGAAAGCTGGTGAGCCTGAGTTCTGCCCCTGCCCGGAAATTATGGGCTGGACGGTAACGCTCTTTTATTTCCCGGTTTATGGGAGCGTAATCCATACTTTTCGATAAAGCTTCAACCTCTCCGGCAATCCCATCTTCTTCATATTCTTTGTAGGCATACTTCCGGGGCTTGTTATATTTCGTCGTTGTATAATTTACATATTCATAGTCTGCGCTTAGAATCAACCTTTTGGCAAGCACTGTCCCGAAACTTAATACGGCCCGCCAGGGAGTGCGCATCCTAAAACGCAGAATATCCGGATCATTGTATTCGTCATATCCCGAACTGATATATTCATAGGCCGGATACTCCCGTCCGACGGAAGCATCTGTTTCCGTTGTGAACTGGGAATAAACGGAATTTTCCAAAGTGCTTTCAACACTGAACCAGGTGGGAGTATGAAAAGCTGCTGCAAACCGGAATTCAGGAATAGGGCGGTAAATCACCCCCAGCTTTCCATTGATTCCTGCGCCTTCCAGTTTCCGGTATTCGTTGAAATCATAATAATCCAGCAGCGAAGGGGCATCGGCCTCTGCTATTTCACAATAATAGGAATTCATTTTGTAGTTTAATACTTGCACCCCGATCTGAGCCCCCAAATAAAGTTTATCCCGGTAATTTGTCCCGAAAGAAAAGGCAAGCTCTCCCAGGAAACCTTTCTCCCGGGTACTCTTGTTCTGATTTACCAGTTCTGCCGTTTCACCGTCCGTTTCCAAAATGGAATGATACAATCCGTCGTTTGTCCGATAGGTCAGGTAAGAATCGTAAAACAAGGCCGTGTTGAGCAGATTGAGATTTTCGGGCAATACTCCATTGCTTTGTGCGGCATATACATCGGTTAAAGAAGTCGGGGAATCGGTGACCTGCTGATGAATCCGTTGGTTAAAATTGGCTAATTGATTGTAAGTGACTCCGAATCCCCAGGAACGCCAGTCGTTGTTTTCGTCGTAAGTGCCGCTGGCCAATCCTGCACTGCCTATCAAATAGGCATTATTTTTTCCTTTCAGTCCTTCGGAATCGCTCCGGGAGAAATCAAGGGCTGAAGTATAGGATATTTCAGCTTTTCGATATACTCCGGTTCCTGCCGGATTTATATGTATCGAGGAGAGATCTCCGCCTAATGCACCGAATGCGCCTCCCATTGCTGCTGAACGTGCCGTGCCTGTTCCGGTTATTCTGGAAAAGCGCAGGGCATCCGTAAGGGTTTGTCCCTGCATGTCTAAAATGACAAAGATAAAAAGCAGGAGGATGAGGAAGCTTTTCATGGCTTAACAGGATTAGTGATTTATAGGACTACAATAATAAGGTCAATCACCTAACGACAGTACATTTTTTATGCCAAAAGATAATTAAAAATATGTTAATTTTAGAAAATGCGATGTTTTATTTTTTTCTGAAAATCAAGATTGTTTTTGACGAAGAAAAATGATTTATAGTGAATTTATTGAATATTATTGTTTATAAAAGAAATAACCACCTAAATATTAGATGGTTATTTTTCTTTGGTGGAGCAGCAGGGTTTCGAACCCTGGTCCAAACACGGAATCAATATGCTTTCTACATGCTTAGTCGCTTATTGATTTTCGACGATGGTCCGGAAAGTGACACCCAAGCCATCGCTTATCTCCTGAATTTTCGCCTTTCGCCCGAAGAAAGCTAAGGCTAACCCTATATTAACTGCACCCCGTATACTGGCCGGAATAAGGTGTGAACCACCAGCGGGATGTCTCGTTGCTGCTCCTTGAGCAGCAATTAAGCCAATAATCTTCTAAAGATTAGGCAGCAAGAGCGTAATTTTCTTCGCCAATTATAGTTTTGCGTCCGGGATTTACGGGCCGGCTTCACTACGCCCGACATGCTTACATACCTATTCTTCGCGCTGTCAAATCCATGTCTGCCCCTTTGGTATGTTCTGCAAAGATACGAATAAATCGGGAAATGTTTTGCACGGAGGAAGAAATTTAATGTATAGATCGGTTTTTCAGGAGGTATTCTGTGTGTCTTGGATTCGTGAAAATATGTAATTTTACTCAAAATATGCTTGGGCTTTTGGAGAATGCTGTTTACATTTGGAATGTTTTTAAGATGAATTTGGGATAAAATGGCGTTTGTATGAAAACTTTATATGGGTTTATCGGTTTGTTTTGTTTTTTCTTTGTTCAGGTGGTTTATGGTGGAGATGCTGTGACGATGAAGGGTAGGGACGTTATTATCGATGAGGAGGGTCTCCGGCTTGTTATCACTTGTCTCGATGAGCATATTGTGCATGTTCAGGCATATCCTAAGCCTGTGGCAGAGATACGGAAATCGCTTGTGGTGAACGATTCCTGTTTTCAGTTTAACGGCTTCCGGGTAAGTCGGAATAAGACGAAAGTAACCGTAAAGACTTCCCGTTTGGCGGTGGAATACGACAGGGTTTTCAGGCGGATTGTTTTTATCGACCGTAGTACGGGGGATGTGATATTGTCGGAGAACTCCCGGAATTTTGTAGCCGGGAAGTACGGGGGAGAAAAGGCTTTTCGTGTCACTCAACATTTTGTTATAAAGCCGGAGGAGGCCCTATACGGTTTGGGGCAATATCAGGACGGCGCGTTCAATTATCGCGGAAAGACGGTGAATCTTGTGCATGCTAACCGGGAAATAGCCAATCCGGTACTTTTATCTACCCGGAATTATGTGCTTTATTGGGATAATTATTCGAAAACGGTTTTTTCCGAAAAACAGGGGATTGCTTCGTTCGACTCGGAAGTGGGGGACGGGGTGAATTATTATTTCATTTACGGAAAAGATATGAACGATGCGGTTGCAGGATTCCGTTATTTGACGGGAGAAGTCCCCATGTTGCCGAAATCGGCTTTCGGTTTTTGGATGTCGAAAGAACGTTATAAGTCGTTCGACGAATTGGTCGGCGTGGTCGATGAGTATCGTAAGAGGGGGATTCCTTTGGATAATATTGTGCAGGACTGGCAATATTGGGGAGAAGATATGGGCTTGTGGAACAGTATGAATTTCGATACGGTGAGGTTTGCCCGTCCCAAAGAAATCATAGACCGTTTACATCAGGAATATCATGTGAAACTGACCGTATCCGTATGGCCCGGTGTCGGTAAAAAAACAGAGATCTATCGGGCGATGGATGCTGCCGGGGCATTGTTCGATGTTCCTACCTGGGCGGGATATAAGGTGGTTGATATTTACAATCCTGAAGCCCAAAAGATTTTCTGGCAATATTTGAAGAACGGGCTTTATTCCAAAGGGGTGGATTCCTGGTGGATGGATGCGACAGAGCCTTCGTTCAGGGACGGATTGTATCAAAGCAGGCAGGAGTATTGGGCGAAATCGGCGGGAATGACCGCTATCGGCTCTTTTAGCCGTTACCTGAACACTTATTCGCTGGTGCTGTCCGGGATGCTTTACGACAGTTTAAGGCAGCAGAGTAATAAGCGGGTGTCGATCCTGACCCGTTCGGCTTTTGCCGGGCAACAGAAGTACGGCACTTCTACCTGGTCCGGGGATATTTACGCTTCCTGGGATGTGTTCGGTAAACAGATTCCGGCAGGCTTGAATTTGTGTATGACCGGGTTTCCTTACTGGACTACCGATATAGGAGCTTTTCGCGTGACCAGCCAGGAAAAAGGAGAGAATCAGGGAAAGGGGGAGATCGGGGATTTCAAGGGTGAAACGGGAAGTTCCGACGGAGGGGGATATAAAAAGGGGTTAAGGGATTCCGCTTATTTGGAGCTGTATACGCGCTGGTTTCAGTTCGGGGCGTTTTGTCCGATGTTCCGGGCTCATGGAACGGAAGTGCCGCGTGAAATATGGCATTTCGGAGAGCCGGGAAGTTTATATTATGACGCGCAATTGCAAATGATCGACCTCAGGTATAGTTTGTTGTCGTATATTTATTCCAATGCCTGGCAGGTGACTTCTTCCGGGGGAACGATGATGCGTCCGTTAGTGATGGATTTTACAAGCGATAAGCGTATTTTGGGCGATGCCGGGAGTTATATGTTCGGGGAATCTTTGCTGGTGCATCCGGTAACCCGCCCCATGTTTTACGACCGGAAAGGAAAAATTGCCGATCCTGATGTTGCTGTCCCGGTTTATTTACCCCGGCACGAAGGAAAAGGGTGGTTTGATTTTAATTCGGATCGGTATTATCCGGCAGGGGATACGGTGCGTTACGAGGCTTTGCTGAATGTGATTCCGGTATTTGTGAAAGCGGGGGCGATTATTCCGCGTGATCGTCCTGCTCCTTATGCCAATGCAGCAGATCACCGCGAAATGGAGATTACGGTTTATGCCGGGAGCGATGCCCGTTTTACTCTTTATGAGGACGATCATGAAACTTATGATTATGAGCAGGGAATATACAGGGCTATCGATATGGAGTGGGATGAAAAGCAGAAGGCATTGACTTTTTCAGATGCCAGAGGGGTGTTTAAACCTGCTTTTCAACAGCAAGTTTTTGTAATTAAAGTGATTCTTCCGGGAAAAGACGGGAAAACGGAAGTCAAATCCGGGACAATAGGTTATTCGGGAAAGAAAGTGAAAGTTAAATTCTGAGAGGAATTTGTAAGGTATAATCGAGTGAATAAAACCGGGCTATTCTCTTTGGAATAGCCCGGTTTTATTTATGGTTTTAAAACAATGTCGAATCGGTCGTAAGAAGCCATTCTCCACGCATATTGGGAGGTTGTGGGGGAAAGGGCGAATAAGGGAGAGAATGTTTTCACTTTGATTGTTTTACCATCGGGCATAAATTCCAATATTCTCAGCCAGCCGTCACCGCCGTTGCCGAACCATTGCTTGTCTGCCGTTTGTGCGTTAAACATCATTTGGGCCACGATTTTCCCGTCGATATTTTTATCTTCACGATAGCTTACCGTGCCTTCCAGATCGGTGATTTCGCAGGCATGTCCGCAAAGTAAGAGCCGGATATTAGGAGTGGGGTAAATTAATTTTTCCCAGATTGCTTTTCCATAGTTGGCAGGAGCTATTTTATAGTTTTCTTTTTCAAAGACACTGCCGTCGATTTCCATGTATGAGTGGGTGAGGACGATGACTTTGTAGTTTTTGTATTTGGAAGATGAGGCCAGCCGTTTCGCCCAGTCCAATATTTCGTCACGCGGCGCGAATTCAAGGGAAAGGACTAAAATTTTTCCCCAGGTATCTGTTGTAAATTCATAGGCTGCGTTTTCAAGGGTGGGGAGTCCGAAAGCGTTTTTAGCTACGCTTACTAAGCTGTTTTTCCAGCATGGGTTTTTCTCAACCGGGAAATATTTAGGAAAGTTGCATAGGCGGTTTTCTGCCTTTTCATAGCCATAGTCGTGGTTTCCGGTGCAGATGATATAGGGAATCCGGTGGTCGAGGCAGTCGAAAGCACGGGCTGCCGCTTCCCATTGCTGAGTGCTGGTTTGATCGCCGTTCACCTTGTCGGGCACCGGCCATTCGTTTTGTTCCACCAGATCGCCTGTGCAAAGAACTGCTTTTACCGACAGTTTTTCCAGATTGTTGGCCGCCCAGCGTGTCATGAGGTCGAATATAGGTTGATTCGCGGCAAATTTAGTGTACGATTGGGGATCGGGCAGCAGGATCATGGAAAATGATTTTTCGTTTTCTAATGCTGCATTTACCGGATATATCTGTGCGTGGAGCATACCCGAAAGGCAAAGTAAGATAGATAAGGCAATTCCTTTCATGTGATAGTGTTTTAATGGATATGATGGTATTGGATTGTACTTTTATGTTATCAAAAGTAATATGAAATATTCTATATTACAAATTTATACCGGAATGAAGTTGTTTTGAATACTCTGTCGCTTTTAGCCCGGGGGGATTCAGGCGGCAGCCTGAACAGGTATGGAAATGAAAGGGAGGATATAGGCCGGGGAAAGCTGTGAATATGAAACCTTACAGCTGGTTTTTCCGGAGGAAAGCCGTATCTTTGTCACGGATTCCGGAATGAATTTTTCCGGAAAATAAAAGCTGAAACCATGGGAGCGGATTGGATCAATATACACACTCATCGTCCGGGGGCGGGTATCAACATTGTCGATACCTGTTTAGGGGAAGTGGCGCGGGATGCGGGTGATGTGATCTATTTTTCCGAGGGTATACATCCGATGTATATCGGAGAAGGAACGGAGCAACGGTTGGCGGAGATCGGGCAGGCTGCGGCTGCGGGAAAGATTGTCGCAGTCGGTGAAGCGGGTTTGGACAGAAATTCTCCCGCTCCGATGGAGGAACAGCTCATGTGGTTCGAACGGCAGGTTGCAATTGCCGGACAATACGATTTACCTTTGATTATTCACGGTGTGCGGACGATTCCCGAATTGATTACCGTGTATAAGAAATACCGTTCGCCCCGGAACTGGATTATGCACGGTTTTAATAATCGACGGGAAATTTTACAGGATTTGCTGCGGCATGGGTTTTATGTTTCTGCCGGACGGCATGCGATGAATGAAGAATCCCATATTTACCAGTTATTGCCTGAGATTCCGGCAGACCGTTTGTTTATTGAAACCGATAATTCGGATTATACGATAGAAGAGGTGTACCGGAAAGTAGCTGAAAGAAGAAACGTCCCTGTGGAAGAATTGCAGCGGATTGTTCGAATGAATTTTGAAGAAGTGTTTGCGTTTAGGCTTTAATATTTATTTTTGCATCCCGTTAAGCGGCGGGCTTGTGGTTCGATGATTTTCATGAGTGATGAATCGCCGGGTTATCATAGTTGTGGAAACTCTATTGGAAGATTGATACATTATTTGTAATCGTTATGAGTGAATGGTTGAGTAGAACGGAATTGCTTCTGGGACAGGAGAAATTGGACAAATTGAAACAAGCCCATGTTTTGGTGGCCGGGTTAGGGGGTGTTGGGGCGTATGCCGCAGAGCAATTGTGCCGGGCAGGGATAGGAGAGATGACTATTATCGATGGGGATGTGGTTGAGCTGACCAATAAGAACAGGCAGTTGCCGGCTTTGGATTGTAATTTGGGAAAGCCGAAGGCCGAGCTGATGGCGGAGCGTTTCAGGAATATCAATCCGGATATAAAATTGCATGTCATTAATGATTTTATCCGGGACGACCGGATGGTGGAGGTATTGAAAATGTCCCGGTACGATTATATCGTCGATGCGATCGATACGTTGGCTCCTAAAATTTTTTTGATATACCATAGCATTCAGTTTGGGCTTCCGGTGGTTAGTTCTATGGGGTCGGGCGGGAAATTAGATCCTTCTAAAATCGAGGTAGCCGATATTTCTAAGAGCTATAATTGCAATTTAGCCCGGATGTTGCGTAAGCGGCTGCATAAATTAGGGGTTTATAAGGGAGTTAAGGTGGTTTTTTCTTCGGAATTTACCGATCCCAACGCCGTGGTTTTGACTGAAAGCCAGAATAAGAAATCGAACGTAGGAACCATTTCTTATATGCCTCCCATTTTCGGGTGTTTTATTGCTTCTGTCGTTATCCGCGATATTATAAAAACAGAAGAATAAAATGCTGTCTTCACCGTTTTGCTGTCGGTGTTTGGAGGGATAAACCGGAATTGGGGAGGGGATTGCTGTTGCCGTTTAGTTTATAGACGAGAATTCGTTCTCCTGCTTATAAAAAAATAAACCCGGAAATTATTTTCCGGGTTTTATTTTTGTATCGATTTATTTAAATCTGGTCGAAGTCTACATCGAATTCACTTTTCCGGGGAGTTTCCTCTGCTGCTACAACCGGGGTTTCACCTTTCAAAAGTGCCTGAATGTAAGAAACGATTTCATCAAGTCCTTCGGAAAATTTTTCAAAATCTTCTTTGTATAAAAAGATTTTATGCTTTTCGAAGTTCTGGTTTCCGTCGTTATCGAATTTCTTTTTGCTTTCTGTAATGGTCAGGTAATAATCGTTATTACGGGTTGCCTTTACGTCGAAAAAATAGGTTCTTTTCCCTGCTCTCACTGCTTTGGAATAAATCTCCTCACGATCGTTTTCCATTCCTTCTTTTCTTTCGTATCCTTCCATGTCTTGTGTTAGGTTTTGATTATACTTTTACGTTTCAAATGTATATAAATAAAGTCAATAATTGTAATGTTTTTTAATTAATTTGAAAACAATGTGAAATTTGTTGCCGTGTTCTATTGTTTTCGGCCTTGTCCGATGATTGTGTTTATTTCTGTTTTTCAGTATTTTCCGGGTCCAGGCACGACTTTATCTTTTCTTTTAATTCCTCTCCCCGTAAATCTCTGGCGATGATTGTTCCCTGCGGGTCGAGCAACAGGATGAAAGGGATTCCGTCGAAACCGTAAAGTTTCATCGGGGTGGTTTCTGCGTTGACTATTTGCGTCCAGTTCATTTTCAGTTCTTCAATGGCCTTTTTGGAAGCTTCCGGTTTATCCCATACTGCCACGCTTATAACGTCGAGCCCTTTGCCCTTGTATTGTTCGTGAATTTTTGCGAGGTTGGGCATTTCTCCCCGGCAGGGGCCACACCAGCTTGCCCAAAAATCGATCAGGGTATATTTTCCCTTCCCTACATAGTTTGAAATCGAAACTTTTTCTTCTGTCAGGGTTTCTCCCGGAAAATCAACAAAAGGCATTCCGACAGCAGTTTTTTTCATATTTTCGAGCCGTTCTTCCATTTCGCGGAGAGTTCTCCGGTTGCGGATTTCCGGATTGGCTTTGGTCAGGGCTTCTTCGAGTTGTTCCATTGTCAGGTAGTAACTTACCTGTGAAAGAATTACAGCTGCAATGTCGTTGTCCAGATTGGCATTGTAGTGCGCCATCATAGCGGAAATCATTCCAGGCTTCCATTCATTCAGGAAATATTCTTTCTGATGTTTTAAGCGTTCCTGCTGGTCGGGATATTGGGCATTCAATTCCAGCTGGTGTTTACGGATCACGTTTTCTAAACTGTCGTATGTTATAAAGGCTTGTGTCAAAGCCCTGTTAAGAGGCGTGCCCAATGAATAGTTGTGCTTGATAATATCCACGGTTATACTCCCGTTTTCCAACATGAAATTGGCATATTCTCTTCCGGCATCGATCCGGCAAAATCGGGCGGTGTCGGCTTTCCCGGTAAATGTGAATTTATTCTCCTGTATCACTGTGCTGTCGATATTTTTCCGGCTGTCGTAATGATAAATGTAGATTGTTTTCCCGTTTAGGTTAGAATCGGGGACTATGCCCGTTACGGTATAGGTTGTGGGGGGAGCGGAGCAGGAAAAGAGACTTGCGCAAAAAAGCCAGATACAGTATAGACGAATTACTTTCATAGTTAAATAAGAGTTTGATTTTCAATTTATTTTATCATTCCACAAATATAAAACAAAAAAAATACAGTTTAAGAGAAAATTTTTGTGTTTTTTAACACATTCTGTTGGGTTAGATAATAAAAGGGGGCGGATGTTGTCGGGAATTTTGTTTTGAACGAGGGTAAAGGTTTTGGTGACTGTTAAATTCCAAATTTATTACTTTTCCTTTTCAGCGGTTTTAAATAAAAGCTTATCTTTGTGTGCAATAATTTATAAAAGTGTTAAAATGGAGATAGTTGTTAGCGGTATTAGACCTACCGGGAATTTACATTTGGGTAATTATTTTGGAGCTGTAAAAAATTTTCTGCGATTGCAGGACGAATATAAGTGTTTTTTCTTTATTGCCAACTGGCATTCTTTGACCACTCATCCGCATCCGGGAGACGTAACGAGCAATGTCCGTAAGATATTGGCCGAATATCTGGCCTGCGGTATCGATCCGGGGAAGGCTGCGATATATGTGCAGAGTGATGTGAAAGAGGTGCTTGAATTGTATCTTTACCTGAATATGAATGCTTATTTGGGTGAGTTGCAGCGCGTTACTTCGTTTAAAGAAAAAGCCAGAAAGCAACCTGAAAATGTAAATGCCGGGTTACTGACTTATCCTACGTTGATGGCTGCCGATATTTTGATTCACAAGGCACATAAAGTGCCTGTGGGAAAAGACCAGGAACAGAATATGGAAATGGCGAGAAAATTTGCCCGCCGTTTTAATACGATCTACGGGGTGGAGCTCTTTCCGGAGCCGGAGTCTTATTCTTTCGGTGGAGACGCCGTGAAAGTGCCGGGACTGGATGGGTCAGGCAAGATGGGGAAATCCGAAGGAAATGCCATTTACCTGATCGATGACGCTGCCACGATCCGTAAAAAAGTGATGAAAGCGGTTACCGATAGCGGCCCTTCTGAGCCAAACAGCGTGAAACCCGAACCGATCGAGAACCTGTTTAAGATGTTGCAGATTGTTTCTTCGCCCGACACTTATGATTATTTCAATGAGCAATACAATTCCTGCCAGGTGCGCTATGGGGATTTGAAAAAACAGTTGGCTGAAGATATTATTAATTTCACTCATCCCATCCGGGAACGGATTTTGGATTTCGCAGCTAATACCGAGTATATGGATAAAGTGGCGAAAGAAGGGGCGGACAAGGCCCGGGAGAGTGCGGTGCGTACGATCCGGGAAGTGAGGGAAGTGATTGGTTTTAAATAAATCGGGGCGGAAAGGCCGGGACGATCGGAAAAGATCGTTCCGGCTTTTCACCTGTAAATAAATATTTTATGTACGAATATATCAAGGGAATATTGGTTGAGGCCACTCCGACTTACGCTGTGGTCGATTGTGGAGGTGTGGGATATTATATCCATATTTCGGTTAACACCTATTCCAATATTTCGGCTGAAAAGAATGTAGTTCTTTATATTCATCAGATTGTCAGGGAAGATGCCCATTTATTGTATGGTTTTTTTTCCAAAGAGGAGAGGACGGTTTTTCGCCAGTTGATTTCGGTTTCGGGAGTCGGGGCGAATACGGCCAGCGTGATGCTGAGTTCCATGACGGTGAACGAGATTGTGGGGGCGATACAGACAGATAATGTCAATGCAATTAAAAGTGTGAAGGGAATCGGGTTGAAAACAGCCCAGCGTGTGATTATTGAATTGAAAGATAAGATAGGAACTACCGGGATTACCGGGGGTGACAGTGTTTTTACCGGCAATACGATCAAGGAGGAAGCTTTATCGGCTTTGGTCATGCTGGGCTTTGTGAAAGCCCAGGCTTCGAAAGTGCTGGATAAAATTGTGGCAGGCGGTGGAATTACCAGTGTGGAAGAATTAATTAAACAGGCTTTAAAACAATTGTAACAGAGCCTTGAATTTTGTAGTGTAGACTGTATGTGGTTTACAGCTGTTTTTCCGGAAACGAATCTCCCGGAGTATCTTTGTGAATAGAGAGTATGTGCCGGCATCCGGTGTGAGATGCTTTGTTTAGATCGGCAAAAGATTGCTAAATGAGTGGTGTATGTTAAAAATCCTGTTATTATATTTTATAATAACTTCTGCTTTATGTGCTTTCGGGCGGCCTTCGGCTAACCCGGGCATGTCGGCGTTGCCTTTGCGGGGCCATGCAGCAGCAGACACCCTTTTATTGCCAATCCGTGAAAATCAGGACAATGCTATCCGGGAGGATTTGCCTCCTTCGGCTCTTTTTCTGAAAAAGCCTGCCAATGTGAAAGATACGGTGGTGTATGATCCGATCTCCCGGCGTTATGTGGTGATGAGTTTGGTGGGGGATAAATATTATTATTCACGCCCTTATTCCGTGACTTTGGAGGAATATCTCCAGTCGCGCTCGAAACTGACGATGTATGATTATAATCGCCGTCAGACAAAGGATGGAAATAAATACGATTTTAAAAATCTCATTTCCGAAATACAGTTTCTCGATAAGATATTAAGTCCTATTTTCGGAAAAGACCGGGTGAAGTTGAGCGTACAGGGGTCGGTGGAACTGACGTTGGGCGTGAAAACGAATAAGATCGATAATCCGACTCTCCCTGTTGATTTGCGAAAGACGACAACACTCGATTTCGATGAAAAGATTCAATTCGGGATCAACGGGAATATCGGTGATTTGATTAACCTGGACTGGACTTATAACACGGATGCCCGTTTCGATTTCGAGAATATGTTGAAATTGAATTATGAGGGGAAAGAGGACGATATTGTCAAGAAAGTGGAAGCGGGAAATGTGTCGTTGCCTTTGCCGGGGACATTGATTACCGGAGGTCAGAATTTGTGGGGATTTCGTACAGACCTCCAGTTCGGTAAGCTGTCCGTTGCCGGAATCTTTTCCCAGCAAAAGGGGGAGTCGAGGGTGGTGAAGCTGGAAAAAGGTGCACAAAAGCAAGAGTTTGAAATTTCAGCTTTGGATTATGAGGTAAATAAGCATTTTTTCCTTTCCAAATTTTTCCGCGATCAATACGATGCCGCTTTGCGCAATCTTCCTGTGGTGAATAGCGGGGTGACCATTACCAAAATTGAAGTCTGGGTGACCAATAAGAGTTCCCGTTTTGATAAGGCCCGGAATATTGTGGCCTTTGTCGATTTGGGGGAGAACCGGAATCATATTTCCAATCCTCTTTTCACTTCTAATTCGGGGAACTATCCCAATAATAACGCAAATACGCTTTATGGCTATATTCAGAACGGTAAATATCAGGGAATCCGTGATATAAATAAGGTGTCTTCCACTTTGACCGAGCTGACTTCCGGGAGAGATTATGAAAAATTAGAGAATGCCCGTTTGCTTGATCCTTCGGAATATGTGTTGAATGAAAAGTTAGGGTACATTTCTTTAAATTCGGCATTGAATGCTGCCGAGGTGCTGGCGGTGTCATACGAATACACCGTGAGGGGGGAAGTGTTTACGGTGGGGGAATTGACTTCGAACGCTTTGGCCGCTCCCTCCACGCTTGCCGTCAAGATGTTGAAAAGCACCACTCAAAGCCCTGCTTTGCCTACCTGGGATTTGATGATGAAGAATGTTTATAATATCGGGGCTTATAATCTGAGCAGCGAGGATTTTGTTTTGGATATTCTTTATCAGAACGATAAGGCCGGAACGAAGGTGAATTATTTGCCTGCCGGAGATATTAATAATAAAATCCTGCTTTCGGTGCTGAATCTCGATCGGCTGAATTCGCAGCTGGACGCGAAGCCTGACGGTAAATTCGATTATATCGAGGGGATAACGGTTTATGCCGCCAAGGGACGTATCGTGTTTCCGGTGCTGGAACCTTTTGGCTCTTATCTGGGGGAAAAGATCAATAATTCGGGTATAGCCCAGCAATATGTGTATGAAGACCTGTATACAAAGACGCAGAGTGAAGCGGAACAAAATTCGGAGAAAAATAAATTTTTCCTGAAAGGTAGTTATAAATCGTCTGCTTCGTCCGAGATTTCTTTAGGCGGCGGCGATATATCGCAGGGGTCGGTGAAAGTGCTTGCGGGAGGCGTGGAATTAACCGAGAATATCGATTATATCGTGGATTATACGATGGGAACGGTGCAGGTTCTCAATCAGGCTTTGCTGGAGGCCGGAACTCCGATTACGATTAAAAGTGAAGACCGTTCTTCTTTCGGGATGCAGACCAAGACGTTGGTTGGTACGCACCTTGATTATAAGTTCAACGATAAGCTGAATATCGGAGCTACGATCATGCACATGAATGAAAAGCCGCTTACCCATAAGGTGAATATCGGTGAAGAACCGCTTTCGAATACGATTTGGGGATTTAATGCGACTTATAATACGGAATCCGGTTTTTTGACGACATTGGTGGATAAGCTGCCTTTTATCAATACCAAAGTGAAATCGAGGCTGACGATCGATACCGAGTTTGCAAAGTTCCAGCCGGGAACGGCGAAAGGGGTCGGTGGGAATGCGTATATCGACGATTTCGAGGGCAGCAAAACTTCTATCGACATGAAAGCGGTGACCCAATGGAAACTGGCTTCTACGCCCCAGGACAATACTTTCCCGGAAGGCAGCCTCTCGAACGACTTGGCTTATGGTTATAACCGGGGAAAACTGGCGTGGTATGTGGTGGACCCGCTTTTTTACAGAATGTCTACCGCAACGCCTTCCCATATCCGTGACGATAAAGACCAGCGTTCCAACCATTTTGTGAGGGAAATCCGGCAGACGGAGATTTTCCCGAACAAAGACTTGGCGTTGGGGGATGTGAATATCGTTCCGGCCTTGACGGTGGCTTTCTATCCGGAGGAAAAAGGTCCTTATAATTTCCGTACGGAAGGTTTGGACAAGAGCGGCAAGGTGCGGAATCCCGAACAAATGTGGGGGGGAATGATGCGGAGCATCCAGACGAACGATTTTGAAGCGGCCAATGTGCAGTATATCGAAATGTGGCTGATGGATCCCTTTGTGTATGACTCTCAACACAAGGGAGGGGATGTATATTTCGACCTGGGAGATGTGTCGGAAGATATTTTGAAGGATGGGCGTAAGTCGTTCGAGAACGGTTTGCCTGTGGGAACGGATACTTCGAAGATCGAATCCACTATTTGGGGACGCATCCCGCTGGTGCAGTCGATCGTGAACGGCTTTGACAATAACAGCCAGGCCAGGCGTTTTCAGGACGTGGGGCTCGATGGAATGAACAATGAAGAGGAACGGGTGCATTATGCTACCTATCTGGCAAATCTGCGGTCAATCTATGGTGAGGATTCAAAGATTTATCAGGATGCTTATAACGATCCGGCAGGCGATGATTACCATTTTTTCCGGGGATCGGATTTCGATGCTTTGCAAACTCCTATTTTGGAACGGTATAAACGCTATAACGGCACGGAAGGCAATTCGCCTACGGCGGAAATGTCGCCGGAATCCTATTCCACGGCTGCAACCACATTGCCCGATGTGGAGGATATTAACGGCGATAATACGCTGAATGAAACGGAAGCTTTTTTCCGTTATCACCTTCATTTGGCTCCGAATGAAATGCAGGTGGGAAAGAATTTCATCAGCAGTATAACCACGGCTACGGTTGAATTGCCGAACGGAACCACGGAGGAAATTAAATGGTATCAGATCAGGATTCCGCTGAATAGCACCCAGCGCACGCAATGGGGGCAGCCGGATTTGAAGTCTGTTCGTTTTATGCGTATGTTCCTGAAAGGATTTCAGGACAGTGTCGTGCTGCGTATGGCGAGCCTCGATCTGGTGAGGGATAATTGGAGGAAATATGAAGGGGCGCTGGACGACCGTTTGCCGGATAATGACCAGAATACGACTTTCGATGTGTCGGTGGTGAATTTGGAAGAGAATGCCTCGAAAACTCCGGTCAATTATGTTATGCCTCCGGGTATCGACCGGGTTGTGGATGCTACCAATCCCCAGATGAGGGAGTTGAATGAGCAGGCTATGGCTTTGAAGGTGGTGAATTTGCGGGAAGGGTATGGACGTGCCGTTTATAAGAATATGAATTTGGATGTGTTGCGTTATAAAACCCTCCGGATGGATGTGCATGCAGAGGCTTTGACGGACAGCCCTTTGGAAGACGGGGAATTGACCTTGTTTTTGCGTTTCGGTAGCGATAACACCAATAATTATTATGAATATGAAATGCCTTTGGTGCTGACTCTTCCCGGCTTTTATGCCTCGGATGAGATCGGGCGTGAAGGGGTGTGGCCTACGGCGAACCGTATCGAGTTACCTTTGCGGTTGTTGCAGTTGTTGAAGCAGAAACGGAATACCGGGAACGGCGAACTGTCGGATGTGTATGAATTGACCTTGAAGGATTTGGACGAAACGGTTGATGCCGCTGTGATGGATCATATTATCCGGGTGAAAGGGAAGCCTTCGCTGGGGGCTATCCGTAATGTCATGATCGGGATTCGTAATCCGGAAGGAGGGGGAAAAGGTTACCGTTCAGCAGAGGTGTGGGTGAACGAGTTGAGGTTGTCGGATTTCGACAATAAGGGCGGTTGGGCGGCTAATGCAAGAATGACGATGAAACTGGCGGATGTGGCGACGATTAGTTTTGCAGGTTCCCGTCAGACGCAGGGATTTGGAAGCCTGGAACAGCATGCCAGCGAGATTTCCAGGGAGGATTTGCGTTCTATTGACTTTTCGACCAATGTTGAATTTGGAAAGTTTTTCCCGGAAAAATGGCGGCTCAGGTTGCCGATGTATTATGCCTATTCCCGCCAGTCTATTTTGCCGGAATACGATCCGCTGGATACCGATATTCCTTTGGAGGTGGCTCTGGATAATGCTAAAGATAAGCGGTTGAGGGATTCTATCCGTCACAATGCAGAAGATTACACCATGCGTAAGAGTTTGAATTTCACCAATATCGGTGTTGAGAGCAAAACGGGGGAATCGCACTTTTTCGATCTTTCCAATCTTTCGCTGACTTTTTCATATAATAAGGCTTATGGCAGGAATGTGAATACGGAACGCGACTTGGATAAGGATTACCGGGGTTTGCTCAGTTATATTTATACCGGGGCACCGCCTATCGTGCAGCCGTTTAAAAATTCGAAGTCATTGGATTCCAAATACCTGCGTATCCTGAAGGATTTTAATTTTTATTATATGCCTTCCATGCTGTCGATCACTTCGGATATTACGCGGAATTACCGGGAAATTAAGCTGAAAAATCTGGATAACCCGAATTTATTGATCGAGCCGACGGTGGATAAGGATTTTACCTGGAGACGGGAATATGCTTTCCGGTTTAACCTGACGGAGAACTTGCTGGTGAATTTCAGGGCAGAGGCAAAGGCACGGATCGACGAGCCGGAAGGTATTGTGGATAAGCAGAGGGATCCTGAACGTTATCAACAATGGAAGGATACTGTGTGGCATAATATTTTGGACGGGGGACGTCCGGTGAATTATAACCATAATTTCTCTGTGGAATATAAGTTACCGATCGATAAGCTGCCGTTCCTGGACTGGACTTCTACCCGCGCGAGTTACGGGGCGGTTTATGATTGGCAGGCCGGAGCCATTACAGACGATTCGGTGAATTTGGGAAATGTGATTCGGAATTCGAATGCTTTGCAAGTGAATACAGACCTGATGTTGTCGGGGTTGTATAATAAATCGAAGTTTTTACGGGATATGACCCGCCCTTTCCGTCCGAGAAAAGGAAAGACCGTGAAGTTTGAAACCGGACTTGAAGAGGTGAAGCGTGGGCGTTCCGTGGTGGTGAAGCATAAGCTGAAAACCGGGGATATACAGGCGAAATTGATAGCGCCGGACGGGAAACAGGTGAAAATGGGATATAAATCGGTGGGACGTAATAAGATACGCCTCACTCCCTCGCAAAGCCTTGAAGGGGCTCAATTGGTGGTGACGGGAAGGGAAACCACAAGGCTTAGCCCGGCCATGCGTGCGGGACGTTTCCTGACCGGGTTGATTACCGGAATTAAAAGTATTTCCGTGGGGTATTCCGAAGATAAGGGAACTACTTTGCCCGGATTTTTGCCTGAAGCCCGTTGGCTGGGACAGCAGGGATATAACGGTACTTCTGCTCCCGGTTTTAAATTCCTGTTCGGTGGGCAGAAGGATGATTTTGGTATAGAGGCTGCCCGGAAAGGCTGGATTACTACCGATTCCGCCCTGAATAGTCCCTATCTGATGAATGCCAGCCGGAGCGTATATGTACGTTTGATTTACGAACCGATCAAGAAGTTCCGGGTGGAATTGACTTCCAACTGGATCCGGTCGCGCAATAGCAATGAGTATCTGTTATATGACGGGGGGAATTTTAATTCTATGAACAAGACTATATCGGGTAACTTCAGTATGACGACCGTGGGGGTGAAATCGGCGTTTTATAATGTGGGAAATAATACAGAGGCTTCGCTGGCAACTTACCAGAAGTTTTTGGATAACCGGAAGATCGTTTCTTTGGAAATGGCTAAGAAACGTTACGGGGAGAGTTATAAAGATTTTGCTATTCTCGACGAGGAAAAGCCTACGGGATTTTATGAAGGGTATGGAGCTACTTCGCAGGAGGTGCTGATTTCTGCTTTCAACCGGGCATACGGGGCGGGGGATTATGAAGGGCTGATCCCGAAGTTGTGGGCGATGCGTCCGAACTGGAAAGTCACCTACAATGGGTTGTCGGATTTCGATGTGGTGAAGAAGTTGTTTAAGACCATAGCCTTTACACATACCTATAATTGTAAATATAATGTCGGCTCGTATGCTTCTAATTTGCAGTATCGGATGGATGAGGATGGTTTTTCCAATATTTTGGATGCCCAGAACAATTGGATGTCTATGTATGATGTGAGTACGGTGTCGATTAACGAACAATTCAACCCTCTGATCGGGGTTAACCTGATCTGGCAGAATAACCTGACCACGAATTTCAGTATGAATCGCCGCCGGGATGTCAGCTTGAGCCTGGTGAATGCGCAATTGTCAGAAACGTCTGGTAATGAAATTGTGGTGGGAGCGGGTTATCGATTCGGAAATTTACCTATATTTACCAAGAATAAGAAATTGGATAATGATATAAATTTGCAGTGTGATTTTTCGATCCGCCGGAATAATACGGTGATCCGCCGGATTTCGGAAAGCGTCGATCAATTGACTGCGGGACAGGAAGTGATGAGTGTGAAAGTTTCGGCGGATTATACGTTTAATAACCGCCTGAATTTACGTTTGTTTTATGACCGGGTGGTGAATACGCCTTATGTGTCGCTTTCTTTTCCGACAACGAATACCAATTTCGGAGTGTCGGTGCGTTATACTTTAACTCAATAAAGAGGAAGAATCGAGAATGAATAGATTGTTTTGGTGTGTGTGGTTTTTGTTGCTGTCGGGCGGGGTTGCCGGGCAGATGCAGCAAAAGTGGTTTATTTCCGATCCGAAGATAGATCCGGAACGGAGCCGGGATTTACTCTTGGAGATCGATAATGCTGATTTTTTTAAGAATAATGAATATGTCAGCGAAATATCCAAAGGGTATACTTTAGGTGGGTTTTGGATTATTCCGAAGCTGGTTTATTTCCCTTCTAAAAATACAAAATTGGAATTTGGCTGGTATCTGTTACAATATTTGGGAGCGAATCATTATCCGGCTCCTTCTCCTGCCATTGTGCCCGATTCTCTGAATGCGTCCCATCCGGGGAAATTCAGGAATAAAGCCTTCCTAAGAATACAGTGGTCTCCCTTACCCGATTTTCATGTGGTGCTGGGGTCTCTATACGGAGGGGCTAACCATGGGCTGATAGAGCCTTTGTATCAATGGGAACGTTATTTTTCTGCCAATCCGGAGGATGGCGTGCAGTTGCTTTATAAACGTCCTTCCCTGAAAGCGGATTTATGGATTAACTGGCAAAGTTTTATTTTTAAAAACGATCCTTACCTGGAACAGTTTGTGATAGGGTTGTCTTCCGAGTTTATCTTTACCCGGCCTGAAAAGAACTGGCAATTATCTATGCCGATTCAATTTTTAGGAAAGCATTTCGGAGGCCAGATCGATAAGACGGATTTCGGGACGGTATCGGTGGGAAACGGAGCCGTGGGGTTTAAAGCGGAGAGAAATTTCGGGCGAAAGTTTCTGAATAGTTTTTCGGCTTCTGCATACGGTTTGTTTTATTCAGAATTGGGAAGCAGGAAATTGCCGTATAGCACCGGAAACGGTATGTTCGGATTACTGGAGCTGGATGCTAATCCCTTTTTTGTGCATTTAGGCTATTGGTCGTCCTGCCAGTTTATTTCTATTGAGGGGGAGCCTTTATTACAGTCGTTGTCTTATATGGATAATCACACTTTGTTCCGAAACCGGGAAGTGGCGCTGGTAAAAGCCGGATTCAATAAGGAAATTTGTAAAGGGCTTTCTATCGGTGCCTATTTTGAGGGGTATTACGTGAGAAATCAATCGGAATTTAATTACACATACGGCGTGCATATGCGCTTTAACCAGCAATTTTTCTTAAAGAAATTAAAGATTGTTGATTAATCTTTAAAGTTGTCTGCAAACGTTGCGGCAGAATGCGCAATTTATAACTTTGCTTCTTGAAAATTAGTAATTCATGACATGTATGGAGATTGAAATATTTGTAAATAATCCTTGGCAGCAAAATACGGTGGTGTTGTATGATCGTACGGGGGAAGCCGTGATCGTAGATTGTGGTTGCCTGGGCGATGAGGAGGAAAGCCAGATTAAAAGTTTTATGTCGGAAAAGCAACTGAAACCGGTGGCTTTGCTGGACACTCATTTGCATATCGATCATATTTTCGGGAATAATTTTGTAAAGAAGGTTTTCGGACTGGAAGCCCAGGCCAGTGCTGCCGATAATTATCTGATCGAGCATGCGGTGGAGTATGCTGCCATGCTGGGAATTACAGGTATCACTCCTCCTCCTGCCGTGGGTAAGTACCTGAACGACGGGGATGTGGTGAAGTTCGGTGATTCCGAATTGAAGGTGATTGCTGTGCCGGGACATTCGCCGGGAAGCCTTTGTTTTTACAGTGAGGCAGACCGTTTACTGGTCGCAGGCGATGTTTTATTTGCCGGTAGCGTAGGGCGTTCCGATTTACCCGGAGGTAACGGCAGGCAGCTGATTGAAGGGATTAAGAATAAATTGTTGTGCCTGCCCGACGACGTGAGAGTGATTCCGGGACATGGGCCTGAAACGACGATAGGGGAAGAGAGAAAGCATAATCCTTTTTTAAGGTAAGGATTATGGGGAAGATCGGGATAATTGTGGCAATGACCAGCGAATTTAACCTGGTGAACGCCCTGCTCGAAGAAAGGCTGGAACGGAATGTGAACGGTTTTTCTTTTGTGGAGGGAAAACTCGACGGAAAAGAAGTGGTATTGGCTAAAAGCGGTATCGGCAAAGTTTGCGCTGCCGTGGGTATATCGGAAATGATCCGGGCGTATAATCCCGTTTGTATCGTTAATACCGGGGTCGCCGGAGGAATCGATAGGTCGTTGCAGGTGATGGATATTGTTGTGGGAAACCGGACGGTTTATCATGATGTGTGGTGCGGAGAAGGGAATGCCTATGGACAGGTGCAGGGACTGCCGGCTTTTTTTGAAGCCGACGGCCGTATGTTGCAGGCGGCAAGGTCTGTCCGAAGCGATGTGAGGTTGCTGGAAGGTTTGATCTGTACCGGAGATCGGTTTATTACCGATCGTGAGGCTTTAGATAAGATAAAAGCTGACTTTCCCGAAGGTTTTGCCGTGGATATGGAATCGTGTGCCATGGCACAGGTTTGTTATTTGTATCAGGTGCCTTTTTTAAGTTTCCGGATTATTAGCGACACTCCGGGACGTACGGACGATCATTCGTTACAATACCGGGAATTTTGGACCATGGCTCCGGAAAAGTCGTTTGAAGTGTTGCGACAACTGATTGCCGGGATTTAAGTGGCGGCAATTGTCGGAAACACGAGAGCATGTTTGGAAAGAGGGGAAGATAACGGTGTGGCCGATTATGAAATATAAATTACAGGAATGAAGAAGATACCGAGTTTTTCGATCAATCACCTCGCTTTGTTGCGGGGTATATACGTGTCGCGTAAAGATTATCTGGGCGACCAGGTGGTGACAACTTTCGATATACGGATGAAAGAGCCTAACCGCGAGCCGGCGTTGGGGTATGGTGCTTTACATACCATAGAGCATTTAGCCGCTACTTATTTGCGGAATCATCAGGAGTGGGGCGACCGGATTGTTTTCTGGGGACCGATGGGATGTTGTACGGGAAATTATTTTTTGATGAAAGGCGACCTGAAAGCGGAAGATATTGTGGAACTGATGCGTGAGACATTCCGTTTTATCCGTGATTTCGAAGGAGAAGTTCCCGGAGTTGCCGCGCGGGATTGCGGTAATTATCTTTTACATGATTTACCTATGGCAAAATATGAAGCAGATAAGTATTTACGGGAAGTGCTCGATGTGATTGAGGAGAAAAATATGGTATATCCTGCATAAAATAATGTTCTCAAAATGGATAATTCGGAGAATTACCTATTTTTGTTGAAAGAAATGCCGAATGCAGAGAGCTGCATTTTAAAATATTGAGATACTTTTGGTTTTACAGCTAATGAAATCCGCCAAATTTTCTTTGTTTGAACGTAAAACCGAATGTGCTCCCGCTTATAGCGTGGAGTGGTTCGGTGATTGTTCAAAGGGTGCTTGGCGGTGCCTATTAGCTGATGACCGTGCCCTCCGCGCTATTTTTATCGTATGATTTTTATTTTTCCTTTTTATTTATCTTTCTGATAGCTCTCTGTTCAGAAAGAATATATCACTGTAAATTAAAATTTAATTCTGTGGTTTCCTGTATTAAGATTGAAAGATAAGACATTGTCTGATAAGTTTTGGAAGCCCGGATGGAGAAATCTATTTATTTTTTAGACAATTCAGCAGGATAATCATGTAAAGAATATAGACAACGTCTTCTCTAAAGGAAAAAACAATATACGAAGACAAAAAATCATACATGATTGTATGTTTTTTAGACACTCAGTCGATCTGTTTTTTCTTTGTATATCGTTGTTATCTACTGATTTATGCTATTTGGCACGCCTCTTGATTAATGGTATAGCATTAATTCATATTAAAAAAATATTATGTCTGATTTGAAACTTTTTATACGAAACCTTTGGAGAAATAAGCTTTATTCCGTCGTAACCGTTTTGGGCTTTGGGATGGCTCTGATGTTTGTTATTTTGCTGTCGGCCTATATAAGGCAGGAATTTTCGGTAGATGAATTTCATGTAAATAAAAACCGGATTTACCGGGCTGTGAGTGGACAGGGAAGTCATTTCGGTCCGCTGATCGGCGAACAGTTGAAGAATAAATATCCGGAGATCGAATGCTATACACGGGTGTATGAAAATGCAATCCTGATCGATAATGACAAACAGGAAAAAATTATTGGTCAGGTCATGCTGGTGGATTCCACTTTTTTTAAAATGTTTTCTTTTTCTTTATTAGACGGGAATGCTGCTGAGCTTCTGACAACCCGCAACAGGGTGGTATTGACACGGGCGTATGCCTTAAAAATTTTTGGGAAAGAAGATGTTGTCGGTGAGACATTGATAAATGAGGGGCGGTCGCTCATTGTGTCGGGAGTTGTAGAGGATATTCCGGATAATACCCATTTTAACCGGGCAGATATGTTTCTGCGTTTCGATTATCTTGGAATTTTGTGGGGAAGCAAAGAAGTGTTGCAGTCGAACGGTAACAGTTCTTTTGCCCTTTATGTTATGGCACGTCCTGGAACAGACCTGAAGCCTAAAGAAGAATTGATTCTGGAGGATTTTAAGAAAGATTATTGGATGTATGTGGGAGGGTTTCAGAAAGAATTTAGTTTTGAACCTTTGACGACTGTTTATTGGGGAGGAAAAAGCGGCTCGGGAGCACATGGAAATAATAAGACTTTTGTGTTTATCCTAACGGCTATTGTGTTATCAATTTTGTTTTTGGCTTTGATTAATTATAATAACTTATCGATGGCGCGTGTGGGTTTCCGGGCAAAAGAAGCAGCGGTTAAAAAACTGGTGGGTATCACGAACGGAGCTTTGTTCAGGCAATTTGTAACAGAGTCGATCGCTCTTTGTTTTCTGGCTTTTTTCATTGCGGTTGGATTTGCTTATCTGGCGAGACCCTTGTTTAACGAAGTCTTAGGGGCAAATATCGATTTATCCCGCCAGCTTACCTGGGAAGTTGTGATTACCGTGTTGTTTGCCATAGGAGGGTTGGGATTTATTTCGGGAGCTGTTCCGGCTATGGCGATCATACGTTTTAATCCGATAGATGTGGTGAAAGGTGTTTTCAGGAGAGAAGTCAGAGGTACGTATGGAAAAATATTGATCTGTTTTCAGTATACTGTGAGTATTGTTTTGATTATTTGTACTTTGGTTATTATCAGGCAAACCGATTATTTGAAGAATTACAACTTGGGATTTGACAAAGAAAATGTGATTTGGTTGCAGAGCAATATTTCTTTTTCCCAAAAGGAGGCATTACGGAATGAATTTATGAGTTTGCCCGGAGTGAGATACGTTTCTTTCGTACAGGGTTCTCCGATGGACGGAGGAAATAACAGTTCATTTGAAAATAATGGCCGTCCGGTAAGTTTTCAGGTGTTTAAGGTGGATTCCTTCTTCTTTAAAATAATGGATATTCCGGTTCGCAGCACTTCTGTGGCGATGTCGCCCGAAGGAGTATATTTGAATGAAACAGGAGTGAAGGAACTGGGACTTGAAGATACACCCACAAAATTTAATATGTATGATAGTGATGTTCCTGTGCTGGGAATTGTAAAAGATTTTCATTTCCGGCACTTGACGGAAAAAGTCGGTCCGGCGATGATTATGCCTTTGACGGATGACTCGCCGTGGAAAATACTGGTGAAGATAGACGGATATAATGCTGCGGAAACCTACCGTAATGTGACTAAAACTTACAGCCAGTTTATCGGTGGAATTCCTGTTGAGGGTGGATTTATGGATGATACGATCAATCAATGGTATGCACCTAATGAACGACAGGCCCGGTTGATCGGTTATTTTGCGGTTGTAGCCGTGATTTTGGCCATGATGGGTATTTTGGCTATGGCTACTTATTATATCAGCCAGCGGATGAAGGAGATCGGGATTCGCCGGGTGAACGGTGCTACGGTATATGAAGTGTTGAGTATTTTGATTCGGAGTTTTATGAAATGGGTGGGAGTGGCTTTTGTTTTGGCTTGTCCTTTGGCCTGGTATGTTATGAACAGCTGGTTGGAAGCCTATCCATACCGGGTAAGCATGGGATGGTGGCTGTTTCTTCTGGTGGGAATAGGAATTTCGATTGTTGCACTGGTAATGATCAGTTGGCAAAGTATTAAAGCGGCGATCGCTAATCCGGTCAAATCCCTGAAAAACGAGTGATGTTCCTGGGGGTTACTGTTCTAAGAATTGAGTGAAAAAAATTCCTGCCGAACGGGAAAGATTCCCCGGATAGAAGGTTGCTTGCCCTGTGATTGAAAAAGTTTTTGGTGTGGGTCAGTCTTCATCGATATGGGTTGGACGATAATTTTCCCGTTCTTTACGGTCGGTGGTGTTGGCACAATCGATACCCCGTTCACGCATGGCCTTATTGCGCCCGATGTGGGTGTCAGGAAATTTTCCATTCTTTTTTAACAGTATACCTATTCCTAAGCCTATCAAGGCCAGGCCTATAAGAATGAGAACGATAATGAACAGAGTGATAAACATACGTTGTAATTTGATTTAACACAAAGATAGGGTATAAAAATAGCGGTGTTACAGATTTCTGTGAAAAAAATCCTTAAAATATGGTTTTGTTTCTTAGGATTTTTCTACATTTGGCACAGAAAGTTGAATATAATTTGAAAGACATGGAAGGATACGAAAAAAATGAGGATTTTGGAATGAATGAAGATAGAGAGGAGATTTATTCCAAAGCTGTAAAGGCTGGTAAGAGAACCTATTTCTTTGATGTGAAAGCTACCCGTAATAATGATTATTATCTGACCGTTACCGAAAGCAAAAAGAAGTTCGACAAAGACGGTAATTCAAGTTACGAAAAGCATAAAATATTCTTATATAAGGAAGATTTTGAAAAATTCGCGGAAGGGCTTGAAGAGGCTGTTGCTGTTGTAAAGGCTGCTTTGGAAGGAAAGTTCCCCAACGAATAAGGAAGAAAAAATTGAACGTTCAGGGCAATAAGCATTTCAGGCTTGTTGCCCTGAATGTTTTATATATTCATCTGTTCCGGCAGAAGTATTTACGAAGAAATAGATTGGAAGGAAGCTAAGAAGGGGCGGGACAGGAAAATACGGCAGAAAAGTTTTCCGGAATATGAATTGTTGTTTAGTTTTGTGATGCCCGATTCCGGGTGAGGAATTTATAAGGATAAAGATGGCAAAGAAAGAAGCTGTAAAGGAAATTTTTAATGACATTGCGCCGAAATACGATCTGTTGAATCATTTTTTGTCGCTGAACATCGATAAAAGATGGAGGCGCAAAGCCATCGGATATATCCGGCCGGAAGAAAAAGGGGAGTTGCTGGACGTTGCCTGTGGGACTGGAGATTTTTCGATTGCAGCCTACCGGGCAGGGGTACAAAAGGTGACCGGGATCGATATTTCAGCGAACATGGTGGCTATCGGACAAAAGAAAGTGGATAACCTGGGACTTACTCCTCATATCACTTTGCAGGCGGGAGACAGCGAACAAATTGAGTTTGAGGATGAGCATTTTGATGTGGTGACGGTGGCGTTCGGTGTCCGGAACTTCGAGCATCTGGAAGCCGGGCTGAGGGAAATGCAACGAGTGCTAAAAAAGGGAGGAAAGGTCGTTATCTTAGAATTTTCCATGCCTGAACATTTTCCGATGAAACAGCTTTATAAATTTTATTTCAGGCATATTCTGCCTGTGTTGGGAGGCTGGATTTCCGGCAACAAGGGGGCTTACACTTATTTACCTGAATCGGTGATGAAGTTTCCGCAAGGGCAAGCGTTTCTGGATATATTGAAGGGGTGCGGTTTTGAACAGGCCACACAACGGAAGTTGACTTTCGGTATTGCCAGTATTTATATCGGGGTGAAGTGAGGCGTGTTATGGGAATGATGTTTATCGATTAACGTGTTTTATCATGAAATTGCAGAAGTTACAAGGAATATTTCCGATTTTACTGTGTGTGCTTTTCGGTGCCTGTACCAATGATGAGATTCCCCGGATTTATACCCTTACCTTTGAAAAGGATGCGTATGAAGTCCGGGAGGGAATGACTTCGAGTGTTCCTTTCCGTTCGGGTAATAAGGATTATGTTGTTCATTCCAGCGATACGACGGTGGTGAAGGCATCTGCCAATATTACCGATAGTTCGGTCGGTTTTGGAAACTTATATCTTTTCGGAAACGGAATGGGGGAGGCGGTTGTGTCGGTGAAAGATAATGTTTCCGGAGAAAAGGTGGATTTACAGATTACGGTGACCGAGTTTAGCCTCGGATTCGAGGTGGTAAAGACGGATAGTGTGATTTTTCAAAGAAACGATTATTTGTTTTTTGTGAAAAATGAATCGAAAGATTTTCTGGCGTTCGGAAGAACAGGAGTAGCCGACGAGCCTGTGTTGCGTTTTAAAGGAACTTACAAATTTGCCGTTGTGGAAGGTAAGCCGTTTGTAAATATCGTATATAAAAAAGAAGGCGCTCCGGTGGAATATGCTTTCGATATGAGCGGGAGCAGTGGGGAGCTTTTGTCTATGTTCGGCCATTTTTTCCAATTGGGCACTATGGCTAAGATGAGAGATATTGGGATTCGTTATTATTATATGAATCTGGAAGAAAAGGCGACGGGCAGCAAGCTGATTTGCCTGCTTCGCGATTTATATCCCCTGCCGAAAGAATAAAAGTGAAAATGATGGGGAGTAAACTTATCATAAGGATGAATTCCCTTTATAAATTGATATTAAAATCCCCGGAAATTTTTCCGGGGATTTTATTTGAACAAACCAATTATTTTAATGTTTTCAGGCAAGCTGTTACATTGTCTTCAATACGTTTCAGTACGTTTGTTCCTTCACCTTTCACAAATTTGTGTCCGGTGATTTTTTCATACAGTTCGATATAGCGTTCGGTGATGCCTTCCACTACGGCGGGAGTCATTTCGGGCACTTTCTGTCCTGTTTGTCCCTGGAAACCGTTTTCCATCAGCCATTCCCGAACAAATTCTTTGGAAAGCTGTTTTTGTTTTTCACCTTTCCGGAAACGTTCTTCATAGCCTTCGGCATAGAAATAACGGGATGAATCGGGGGTGTGGATTTCGTCGATCAGATAGATCTTTCCGTCTTTTTTCCCAAATTCATATTTGGTGTCCACCAGAATCAGTCCCTTTTCGGCAGCCATTTCCGTTCCGCGCCGGAACAATGCCATTGTATATTTTTCAAGGAGCTCGTAATCCTCGCGGCTTACCAATCCCTGTGCGATGATTTCTTCTTTAGAGATGTTTTCATCGTGTCCCTCGTCGGCTTTTGTTGTCGGAGTGATGAGCGGGGTCGGGAACTTTTGGTTTTCCTTCATTCCGTCGGGTAATGGAATGCCGCACAGGGTACGTTCGCCTGCTTTGTAAGAACGCCAGGAACTTCCGGTGAGATAACCCCGGATCACCATTTCCACTTTAAAAGGTTCGCACATGTGACCTACGGTTACCATAGGGTCGGGAGAAGCAATTTTCCAATTGGGAACGATGTCGGATGTTGCGTCCAAAAATTTTTCGGCGATTTGGTTCAGTACCTGGCCTTTATAGGGTACACCTTTAGGTAGTACGACATCGAAAGCGGAGATACGGTCGGACACAACCATCACAAGGTATTTGTCGTCAATATTATACACATCGCGAACTTTCCCTATGTAGAGGCTTTTTTGTCCCGGAAACTGGAAATCTGTTTTTACGATAGCTTCCATACTTGTTTTTGTTAAATGTTTTACGTTTCAGGCAACGCACTTGCCTTGTTTTGATTATTTAGTGATATTCTGATATTTTTATTTTCTTGTTGGGTATCCTGTTCCGCTTCCTTGTCATAGGCTTTTACGATGTCTTTCACCAGGCGGTGGCGGACAATGTCGCTGGAATTAAATTCAACGAATGCTATTCCTTTGATCTTTTGCAATAGTTTGAAAGCATGCGTCAATCCGGAATCGCTGCGGCGGGGCAGGTCGATCTGGCTCATATCGCCCGTTACCACGAATTTTGCACTCACCCCCATACGGGTCAGGAACATTTTCAACTGGTTGCGGGTGGTGTTTTGGGCTTCGTCCAATATCACGAATGAGTCATTCAGGGTACGTCCGCGCATATAGGCAAGCGGGGCGATTTGTATCACTTCGCTTTCCAGATATTCTTCCAGCTTTTTCGCAGGGATCATATCCAGCAGGGCATCATAGAGCGGTTGCAGGTAAGGATCTACTTTTTCTTTCATGTCGCCCGGCAGGAATCCGAGGCTTTCGCCTGCTTCCACGGCGGGTCGGCTTAGGACAATACGTTTCACTTCGCGGTTGCGCAAAGCGCGCACAGCGAGGGCTATTGCCGTGTAGGTCTTGCCCGATCCGGCAGGCCCGGTTGCAAATAAAAGATCGTTGTTTTTGGAAAGATCGACCAGTTTACGCTGGTTGGCCGTGCGCGCCCGGATAATTTTCCCGGCATTGCCGAAAAGAATGATCGAATCGGCATCTTCCGGATCGGCAACAATGTTATCTTCCAGAATGATCCGTTTCAGGTTTGCCACGGTCAGCATATTGTAGCGGTGGTAATGTTCCAGAAGGGCGGCAATTTTGCCGCTGAGTAATTCGATGTCGCCGATCTCGCCCTGAATAATGATTTCATCGCCGCGGGCAGTGATCTTCAGTTTGGGAAAATAATCTTTTAAGAGGTTAAATTTTGAGTTGTTAACTCCATAAAAATCAATGGGATCTATATTTCCTATACTTATTCTTTTCTCGATCATGAATCTTCAAATAAATACCTTATTTTTGCATGTGCAAATTACGAAAAAAACGGGACTTTAAAATCCAAGTTATGAAAAATCTGGAAAAGAAGAAAGAGGCATTCGGGGAACTGCTCTGTGTGATCGAGGAATTGCGTAAAGGATGCCCCTGGGACAAGAAACAGACCATGGAGTCGTTGCGCCCGCTTTCCATTGAGGAAATTTATGAATTGGGGGATGCTGTGCTGGAACAGGACATGGCGGAAGTGAAGAAAGAATTGGGCGATTTGCTGATGCACATGGTGTTTTATGCGCAGATTGGGGAGGAAAAAGGGGAATTCGATATTGCAGATGTGCTGGAAGCTATTTGTGAGAAATTGAAATACCGCCACCCGCATATTTATGGCGAGGTGAAAGTGAAAGACGCTCAGGAAGTTTTGCAGAACTGGGAACAGTTGAAACTGAAAGAGAAGGGAAGAAAACATCAGGTGTTGGAGGGAGTGCCCGTGTCTTTACCTGCCCTGGTGAAGGCATATCGTATTCAGGATAAGGTGAGGGGTGTAGGATTCGACTGGAAGCATAAAGCGGACGTGTGGGAAAAGGTGAAAGAAGAATTGGGTGAGTTTGAACAGGAAGTGGAGCGGGGCGATCAGCCGAATATGGAACAGGAATTCGGGGATTTTCTTTTTTCGGTGGTTAATGCCGCCCGTTTATATGGGATAAATCCCGAGAATGCTTTGGAGAGAACGAACCAAAAATTTATCCGGCGTTTTTCTTATGTGGAAGAACAGGCTAAACAGCAAGGACGTAAATTGCAGGAAATGACCTTGGAGGAAATGGACGGGTTGTGGAATGAGGCGAAGGCGTTGGAAACCGGGGGAAAGAAATGATACATCTGTATTGTATTTGGAAATTTAAAATCTGCAATAGGAAAGAATGGATTTGACGGGTAAGTGGAAATATTCGGAACACTATGGTTACGGAGTGGCTGAAGGGGAGTTGTATTTGAAACAAGAAGGAAGAAAATTGTCGGGTAGGATTGTATTTTCCGATAGATTGGAAGGGGAGGAACCCTATATGATTCAGGAATTTTTGGCGGGAGAGATCCATGAGCGTAAAGTGAGATTGGAAGCTACGGAATACGATATTATCCATTCGGAATATAAGATCAGCTATGAATTGGATAGCTGGTTCGGTTTGTTGGTGGAGGAAGGGGTGATTAAAGGCGTGAGTTCGGACGATCAGGGGGTGGAAGGATATTTTGTCTTTGAAAAGGTGAATACACCGGGAATGGTGAAAACGATATAATGTTGTAAAACATGATCTGTTGTTAAAAAAGCTGACATTTGTCAGCTTTTTTTTTATCTTTTTTATCTAATTTGCTAACCTAACAACCTAATTCATTGAACTTATGTCTAAAATTGTAAACCATCCGGTGCTGGAAGTACCCGTTCGGGAAAAAGTGACCTTCCGGTATAATGGAAAAGAAATACAAGCAGAGAGTGGATATACCATTGCCGCCGCTTTGCATCAGGCTGGTTTCCCCGTGCATAGCCATAGCCTGGAAGGGCGGAAGCGCTCGCTTGCCTGTGGCATTGGGAAATGTGGCGCCTGTGAGATGCTGGTGGACGGGAAGATCCGGCGTATTTGTATCACGAAAGTTGACGGTGTGAAAGAAGTGAAGGAAGTGGAGGAAGAATTTGGGACTTCCGGCCGTCCGGCCGCTTTGCCCGTTGCAAAGAAAATATTGCGGACTTCGGTGGTCATTGTGGGGGCGGGACCTGCGGGGCTGGCCGTGAGGGAGGAATTTTCCAAATATGGGGTGGACAACATCCTGATCGATAACAATGATAAAGTAGGGGGGCAGTTTACCATGCAGACGCACCAGTTTTTCTTTTTCGAGAAAGAAAAACGTTTCGGTGGAATGAGGGGATTTGATATTGCCCACCACCTTGCCGGAGAAAATACGGACGGAATTTATTTAAATTCGACGGTGTGGGATGTGTTGGAAGGTAAACGTGTGGCGGTTAAAAATATACTGACGGACGAACTGTTTTTTGTAGATGCCGATTATTTGGTGGTGGCTACCGGTGCCGTTCCTTTTATGCCTGCCTTTGAAAACGATGACCTGCCGGGAGTGTATACAGCGGCTGTTGTGCAGAAGATGATGAATAATGAAATGACCTTGCTGGGAAAGAATGTGCTGACGGTGGGGGCTGGAAATATCGGTTACCTGACCTCGTATCAATTGATGCAGGCGGGAGCGAATGTGAAAGCGATTATCGAGGCGATGCCGAAGGAGGGCGGATTTCCGGTGCAGGCCAACCGGGTGAGGCGTCTTGCTATTCCGATCCTGACCTCTTACACGCTGATCAGGGCTATCCCGAACAAGGATGGAAACGGAATATGCGGGGCTGTGATTGCCCAATGCGAAAATTTCCGCCCGATACGGGGAACGGAGAAATTTATCAAAGGGATAGATGTTATCAATATATGTACGGGCCTGATTCCCGATAACCAGCTATGGCTGAAGGGAAAAGAAGTATTTGGCGCACAATGTTACGCTGCCGGGGACGCTATCCGTATCGGCGAGGGAACGAGTGCCGTGCTGAAAGGCAGGCACACGGCCATGCAAATTATGAGGGAACTGGGGATAAAGATCAATCATGACGATTATCTGTTGTTATCGAAAGAATATATCGATTCCCAGCAACATCCCGAGAAGGTTCTGGGAGAACCCCGCTTGCCCGATGCAGAACGTGCGATAGCCCGTGGTTTTGTGGTGGCCGATTGTTTGTACGGGTTTGCCTGTAATCCCTGTTCTTTTGCCTGTCCGCACGGGGCAATTACCAAATCGTCCACCTCTACCGTTCCGGTTATCGATTACGGACGGTGTATCGGCTGCATGGAGTGTGTGTACCAGTGTCCGGGATTGGCGATTTTCGGGTATGACCTGAAAAAGGAAAAATTATTCCTGCCTGTGGAGTATGAAGTGAAAGAAGGGGAAGTGGTGTGGCTGGTGAATAATAACGGGGAGCGGCTGGGAGAAGGCGTTGTGGAAAAGATATTGCATAAGCCTAATAAAACCCATGTGGCAAGGGTAAAATCCCAGACAATACAGGCAGGGGAATTGACGAAAGTACGGGGTTTTATTGTGAAGGATAAGTATCCCGAACCCTTGGAATTCAAGCCTTTGTTAAAAGAAGATCCGGGAGCTACCTATATTTGCCATTGTGATGATGTGAAGCTGGAAGAAGTCCTGAAGGTTGTGGGCGACCGCACTTTTATTTCCATAGATGAAATTAAGCATACGACGCATTTGGGAATGGGCCCCTGCCGGGGTAAACGTTGTATCCCCCGTTTGAAAACGGCCTTACGGAGCCGGGGAATAGAAGTGACCGGAGATGCCACCCCGCGTGCGCCTTTGTCGAATCAGCTGACGTTGGGCGAATTGCACCCGGCACAAAAAGGTAATGTTTATTTGGTGGCGAACCGGGAAAACATTACGAAGATCGAAGTTGCTGCGCTGATTGCCGGAGGCGGTATTGCCGGAAGTTCTCTTTTCCGCTATATGGCGGAAGCGGGGCTGAATCCCATTTTGGTAAATGCCGACCGGGGCTCGTCGTGGCGGAACATCGGTGGAGGACGGACAGCGTTTTCTATTCCTGAATTGGCTGAAATTGCCGGGCAGAATCACGCCATTTTCCGGGAATTGCAAAGCTTGTCGAATATCGATTATAAGCCGATCAGGTACATCAGCTTTGCACATGACGAAGAAACTTATAAGGCCCTGGAAGCCAGCAAAGCCTGGTCGAAAGCGGAGATGATCGCCCCGAAGCAGTTCCGGGAAGAAATTTCACCCTATTTTAACCCCAAACCCCGGAAATATCTTTCGGCTTTGGCTACGGAAGATTGCTGGCAGGCTACGCCGGGGAAGGTGGTAGACTTGCTACGGAATATCGGGGTGTCGGCAGGTGGAACTGTATTGGAAGATTGCCGGGTGATCGAGGCGGTGAAAGAGGGAAAATACGTGAATGTTTTGGTGCAGACGCACGATCAAAAATATATAGAGTACCAAACGGAGCATTTTGTGAACGCTTTGGGCAGCGGGGCTGGAAAGCTGTGTGAGAGTATGGGGATCGATGCCGGACTGTATCCTGTGCGCCATCAGGCATTTATTACCCGCCGCCTGCCTATGTTGGGTAAGAACGGCAGTAATTTGGATATGTTGATCGATCGGCAAAATTATAAAGGTTTTTCTGCCGTATACGGTCAGCAAATTGCTTATACAGGACAAATCATCGGGTGTGCTTCACCTAAGCTGGACGCTATGCGTATCGATAAAAACCTGAAAATAAATACAAAGGCTTTTCTGGAAATCGTCAGCGAAATGTTTGTGGAATGGCTTCCCCAATTGGCTGGCGTGGGTGTGCAGGCGGTATGGGCGGGTTATTATACGGAGCCCCGCTATATCGTAGATCCGGAGTTAGGATTATTCGTCGGAATGAGGGGACACGGTTTTATGTTGGCACAATACATTGCCCGCATGTATGTGGATAAATTATTGGGACGGCCTGTTCCCGAATATTTCGACAAATTGAAATTGCATGCACCGGGATTGTCGGAAAGTGCTTTTAAATAAATGAGATATTGTGGTTGAAGCGGCTGAACGGTATCTGTTCAGCCGCTTTTCTTTTTATTCGGGGAAGTTCTTTGTGATGAGGATATGTCTTATTTTAAATGAAATCGGGAACAAAAAACTTATAAATTAGCTTTTCGTACATAGTTTGTTTATTTTTGCATCAAATACGGAAAATTATGGTAGAAATAGGTAAATTTAATACGCTGACAGTAGTTAAGTTAGTGGATTTTGGGGTATATCTCGACGGAGAAGAGAGAGGTGAGATTTTGATGCCCAAAGAGTATGTCCCCGATAATTGTTCCCCGGACGATGAGGTGAAAGCTTTTATCTATTTCGATTCCGAGGATCGTATTGTGGCAACTACGGAAAAGCCTTATGTGAAGGTGGGGGAGTTTGCCTTTTTGAAAGTGGTGGCGGTAAGCGGTATCGGGGCCTTTTTGGATTGGGGGTTAAGAAAGGATTTGTTAGTGCCGTTCCGTGAACAGCGCGAACCCATGCAGGAAGGGCGTTCCTATCTGGTGTATGCATACGTGGATAAGGCATCCGACCGTATTGTGGCATCGACGAAAATCGATAAGTATTTGGATCAGGTGTTTCCTGAATACGAGCCGGGGCAGGAAGTGGATGTGCTGATTGCCCGCAAATCGGATTTGGGATATAGTGTCATTATAAATAATAGCCATTGGGGACTGATCTACCAGAACGAGATTTTCCAGCCTGTAAAGATCGGGCAGAAGCTGAAAGGATATATAAAAGAAGTGCGGGAAGATGAGAAGATCGACGTTTCATTGCAGCCTGCCGGATATGAAAAGATCGATGGATTGTCAAAAATGATATTGGATAAGATCAGGGATAACGGGGGAGTGCTGGATATTTCAGATAAGAGCGCTCCGGAAGAAATATACAACTTGTTTGGTTGCAGTAAGAAAAATTATAAAAAAGCGATCGGGGCTTTGCTCAAGAAAGGAATCATCGACATTGACGTTGCTGAAATCCGGCTGAAAGAGGAAGAATAGCGGAGATCGGCGTTGCTTACGGCATAAGTTCCCGGTAGTCAGTGATTTGAAGAAAAATAAAAAATCGTGTAAACCATTTTGGTTACACGATTTTTTTATGGAAATCCTGTTTCAGATCGTTCCGATTAAAAAGGAAGATCGTCGGCTTCCGGCATAGGGGGAATATCTTCTACGTGATATTCCGGTACCGGGATGTTTTCCGGATTTTGCGGAGCCATTTTTTCAATCCGCCAGCCTTCAAGGTTCGTAAAATAGGAAACCTGTCCTTTGTTTTCCCATTTCCGTCCCCTGATGTTGAAATACACCTTAATGCTTTCGTTTAAGGAAATATTTTCAAGAAGGTCACATCTGTCTTGTATCAACTGCACTTTTACGAAATCATTCCATTGTGAATTTTTTTCGTTTTCTACTTCAATCACAAATTCCCTTTTCTGGAATTTTTCACTGATGTGTTGTGTATCCTCTTTAAATATCAGCTTTCCGACAATTTCGTAGTTCATGTAAATGAGATTGAGATTATTTTACAAAACAAAGCCTGGGGATGTCCCCAGGCTATGCTATTAGCCTTTTTCAGGATAATTAATTTTCAGCTGCAGTTGAATCGGCTTTAACGATGTTAAGCAATTCAATTTCGAAGATCAAAGTAGAGTTAGGCATGATTGATCCGTAAGGACGTGGGCCATAACCCATTTCAGAAGGAATATAAATTTCCCATTTTGATCCGACAGGCATTTGCTGTAAAGCTGCTGTCCATCCCGGGATTACCTGATTTACCTGGAATTTTGCCGGTTCTGCATTTTCTACGTTGCTTTCGAATACTTTTCCGTCGATATGTTTTCCGGTGTATTTAACTTCTACCATATCGGTTGCAGTCGGTTTTTCTCCGGTTCCGGCTTTGATTACTTTATATTGTACGCCATTTCCACCTGCGAGAGTATCAACTCCTGATTTTTTAGCGTTCTTTTCCATGAATTCTTTACCTTTAGTCAGGTTTTCTTCCACTTTCTTCATGTATGCCTGTTGCATGAAGTTGTTGATGAACATATCCATTTCCCGGGGATCAACATCCACTTTTTTGTCTTGAAGGGCGGAGTTCATACCGGCTACTAATGCAGTTACGTTTACATCGAATATGTCCTGCATTTGAGAACCCATCAAATAACCGTAATAGAAAGAAACGGTATCAGCAGCAGTTTTTAAAGGTGCTGAAGTCTGAGTGGTAGAACCACTGTTACAACCCATTGCCATGATAGCTACGGCGAAAGAGAGCAGTAAATTTTTTGTCTTCATTGTTAAAGTTTTATAGAATAATTAATTATACAATTGCCAATAATTCGACATCAAAAATCAGGGTTTCGTCCGGCCCGATAGCTTGTCCGGCTCCGTGTGTGCCATAAGCCAATTCAGAAGGAATATAAAGCTGCCATTTTGAACCAACGGGCATCAACTGCAATGCTTCCACCCAACCCTGAATCACTCCGCCTACCGGAAATTCTGCCGGCTCGCCTCTGCGAATGGAGGAATCGAACACAGTTCCGTCGGTCAGACGTCCTTCATAGTGGCATTTTACGGTGTCGCTGGCTTTAGGTTTAGGACCGTTGCCTTCTTTTAATATTTTATATTGCAAACCGCTGGGTAGCGCAACCACTCCTTCTTTAGCCTTGTTCTCTGCCAGGAATTTTCCTCCGGCGGCTTTTGCTTTGCTGCCTCTTTCTTTCTGTAATTTTTCGAAATAATCCTGGAGGATGTTGTTGGCTTCGTCAGGCATGATTTCAGGCATATTTCCTGCAAAAACGGTGGTCATGGCATCGTTGAATGCTTCTGCATTGATAGTGGTTACTCCTGATGAGATCAGATTACTGGCAATGCTAAGCCCGAAACAATAGCTAACCCGGTCAAGTTCTTCTGAATATTTCATATTTAAGATTTAATTTTATTATAAAATTCGTGCAAAGATAAATTAAAAACGCTAAGATAAAAACTATAATGTTGAAAGTTTACCGCGAGTGCAGGCAATAAGTTTCACGAATTATATTTTTTCATTTTTCGTTTTTCATTTTTAACCTTCTACGATCCGTCCGTCCTGTAAAAGTATTTTTTGGTCGGATAGTTCTGCCAGGGAATTATCGTGCGTCACGATGACGAATGTTTGCCCCAGTTCGTCCCGGAGCGAGAAGAAAAGCTGGTGCAATTCATTTTTGGTGTGTGTGTCGAGATTCCCCGAAGGCTCGTCCGCTAATACGATCTGGGGATTGTTGACCAGTGCCCTGGCAACCGAAACCCTTTGCTGTTCTCCTCCCGACAGTTCGTTCGGTTTGTGGGATATACGGTCTTTCAATCCCATAAGGCCAAGTAGTTCCAGGGCTCTTTTTTCGGCTTCTTTTTTTCCTGCGCCTTTTATCCAGGCTGGAATGCATACATTTTCCAAAGCTGTAAATTCCGGTAGCAGGTGATGGAATTGAAAAACAAAACCGATGTTATTATTCCGGAATGCGGCTAATTTATCGGAAGAATAGGTTGCGACATTTATATTATCGTATAACACCTCTCCGCTATCGGGATAGTCGAGTGTGCCGAGAATATGGAGCAGGGTACTTTTTCCGGTTCCACTCGCCCCAATGATGCTGATTACTTTTTTTTCCGGGATTTTCAGGCTGATGCCCTTCAATACATTTAGTTTTCCGTAGCTTTTGTGTATATCTTTTACTTCGATCATAAATAAATACTGCTTCAAGAGAGGATTACCCTCTGCCGTTGGTATTTCATGGGGGTTAAAGGTAGGAATAAAATTTTATGCGGAATGGGTTTGTCGGGAATAAAAATTTCAAGAAATCGTTGTCACATTAAAATATGTTTTTTATCTTTGCACCGTTCGAAAATGAAGGAACAATGCTTTGAAATAATGCGAAAGTAGCTCAGTTGGTAGAGCACGACCTTCCCAAGGTCGGGGTCGCGGGTTCGAGCCCCGTTTTTCGCTCATCGAAACGAGATCAGAGGAATTTGATCTCGTTTTTTATTATTCGTTAAGTTTGTCTTCGTCCAAATTTTCCTGTTGAGTTAAAATATGGGCCCATGGTATCAAAAATAAAATGATGGTATTTTTAAAGTGGGTATTTTTCTCTTTTTTATCAGTGCATTTGTTTTTATTAAAATCTATTTATGACCGAATCAAAGAAACCGTTACAGGTGATCTATAATTTATGCCTGTTTTATTGGGGGAATCTCCTGACTTCTCTCTTTTTGCGAAATTTTATCGGAGAATTGGCATTTATTGTTGGAGTTGTAATTATTATGGTGGCATTGTTCCGTTTAAGCCGCATTCAGGGATACGGTTTGGTGGGAGGGAGTATTTGTTTGGCTATTGCATTTTTATTGAGTTTATGGAAAGTGCCGGAGAACATGGCTTTGTATTCGATGATGGAGTGTTCTGATAAAGAGTATGTCCGTCGGGCTTCTGAATTTTTAATAAGGATGCAGAAATGGCAAATGGCAGAGCAGATTATTGTGGCGAGTAGCCTTGTTTTGAAGTTGACAGGCTGTATTTTGTGGATGCGTAATAAGGTATTTGCAGAGGTAAAAAAGATGTTTTATTTTTTATTTGCCGACCTATTGATAGGAATGCTTGCGCTAAGTATAAGGAGTTTTGAATGTGGGAGTAATGCTGTTATTTATTTATCTTTTTTATATTATATCGCTCATGCTTTGGCAATGATGGCATTGGGGGTTATGGTTTATCGTTTAGGTAAAGGTGTGGGAGTTTTATGGAAAGATCGGAAATATTATGCTTTTGTTCTGTGTTTTTCGATAGGATGTTGTTATTTGCCTTTTTTATTTGTCGGCTATATGACTTATCAAATTTTTCTTTTAGCCGTGTGTATTGTTTTTCTTTATGGGATAAAGATATGGAGTTCGATAAATAAGCAACGAAATGTATTTTATTGGTGGCTATGTGTGGGTGGATTGATGGTTGGTATAATCGGTTTCCGGATATACGGTGCTTTTGTGGTTGTTCCTCCCCAGTTGTTTTATTGTGTTTTTGTGATATGCGGAATGCTTGCCGCCGGATATGGGATGATGGCAAGAGGTGAAAGGGACAGGCGGGTGTTTTGGGGATTGGGTGCCTTGTCTGTTTTACTGATTCCCCTGACTTTTTTTTATTCCGGGCAAATGACTTTTTTTACGATAGCGTGGATATGGGCGTGGGTATGGTTACCCTTGTGGATGTGGTGCCTGAATGTTTGGGTTAAGAAATATTTTCATTTTGTGGAAGAGAAAAGCGAGGAGGTGGCCGGAAATATTAGCAACCGAAAGTAGAGGAAGAACCTATTCTGGCTTAGTCTAACCTCCCCAGATGGGAGACATAACGGATGGTTTCGATAGAATTGTCTACATTCAGTTTTTCAAGGATTCTTTGACGGTGTGCATTTACTGTGTGGACACTGCTTGCCAGTTGATTGGGAATTTCTTTGCTCGGCAGGCCGTTGCGTACTAATTCTAATATTTTCTTTTCCCGTGGTGAAAGCTGGAAGCATCAGGCAGGATTTTTTAAATTTTCCCGATCATGCTCTGGAGGATCGGGGGAGGTATAACAGCCTATATTTGCTTATCCTGCCATTTTCCTTTCCACATATATAATACGGAACCTGTAAACAAGAAGATGCCGTAAATATATTCCGCTGTCCAGCTGATTGTGATGTTTTGTTTCAGGTAGCCTGTTACAAACGATATATAAATCATGTAAATGACTAAAGTTGCCAATTCGAGCAATGAGGCGGCTTTGGAATTTCCTGTCCCCGAAACGGCAAAGTTCATAATAAATGCCGGGCCTGTTATTAAATGTGCGAACAGCATGACGTAGAGGGTTGGGATAGCTGTGTCGATCAATGCCTGATTATCGGTATAGATCGATAAAAAGGAACGGGGAAACACACAGGCCAGCAGGATGATCGGCACAATGAACAGGAAACACATGATGGTGACTTTTTTGCACAAATCGGAAATCTGTTTCTGGTAGCCTGCACCAATCAGGTTGCTGGTCAGTGAATTTACCGTAGTGGCAAATGCCATCGTGAAAATGAACGGGATAGAGGAAATGTTACGGATAATGTTGCCGATGGCCAGGGACGTTTTTCCCAGGTGTTCAATCATGATGAAGAATACAAACCAGGTCGAGAGAGCTAAAAGAGCCTGAATCATGGTCCATACGGACATGTTCAGGATACGTTTCAACAGTCCCCATTGGAAATGTATGGAGGTGAACAGGCGGTATTTTTTATAGCTTGCCTTGCGGCGTATGTAAATGTAAAGGAAAAGGGTGGCGACTAATTCGGCAAATGTGGAGCCAATGGCAGCTCCGGCAATTCCCAGTTGTGGAAATCCGAACTTTCCGAAGATCAGGGAGTAATTACATATTATGTTTACGAGTACCATAATAATGGAACTCACCGTTAATATCCGGGTTTTGGTGACCGCTACAAAAAACGACCTGAATATAACCAGAATAAATGAAAAGAACAGTCCGTATATCCGCCAATCCAGATAGCTGATCGTGGCGGCGTATATGTCGTCGGCACTGATGAACCATTTTAAAATGACAGGAGATATGATTTTTGATATAAGGATGATGAAAGCGGCTAAGCCAACGAGGAATATCCCGCTGTTTAGAAATACGGAGTTGATTTGGTGATAGTTTTTTTCCCCGTTCATCCTTGCCAGCAGGATTTGCGCCCCCACACCGAATCCGGAACCAATCACGTAGAATATAAAATAGTAAGTAGATGCCAGGGCAGAGGCTCCCAATTCAACTTCACCTAAACGTCCTAAAAATGCAGTATCGGTCATGCTGATCAGTTGCTCGACCATGATGCTGAGAAGGACAGGGAATGTGATATTCCAGATATTTTTATAAGAAGCCTGCATAGGTATAAACCGGATTTTATATTAAGGGGTGGCAAAGATATAATTATTCTTTATACCGGATAGCCGGAGTATAAAGTTTTTCTGAATATAATTTTAACGGGATAACCGGATTATCCGGCTTTTGATGAAAAACTGGTAAATCAGGCGATCTGTCCTATTGTTTGAAAGTCTGGGATTTCCGTGTCTTATGCTATCCCATGAATTGCCCGAATCCGGCTAAAAGAGCGAAGAGCGAAGTAGAAAGTGAAAGGACTTTTAACTGAGAGTCGAGCGCCTTACCGGAGTGCTGGTACACGTAACGCAGATGATAGGCAAACGGGAGAATGGTAAGCAGGTAGAGTAATCCGCCTAATCCGTGAGGATGCAGTCCCGCATAGATGGTCATACAGACCAGCGCGGCAAGAATCAGGAAATAGTGATAGGTTTTTGCTTGTCTTTCACCGATTATGACCGGAATCGTACGTTTCCCGCATTGTTTATCGTTAGCAATGTCGCGGATATTGTTCATATTGAGGACTCCTGCCGACAGAAAACCGATGGCTGAAGCGGGAAGGAAAATGGAGGGGGTGAGTGTGTGTGCCATCAGGAAATATGCTCCTGCCGTACTTAATAAGCCGAAGAACAGAAAAACGAACAAATCCCCCAGGCCGCGATAACCGTAAGCATTTTTTCCAACCGTATATTTGATGGCGGCAATGACGGCGGCAGCTCCCAAAAGCAGCATCACGATTCCGGAGGTAGAAAAAAGGCTGTCGAAAGCCGTATAGACGAGAGCCGTTCCGAAACCTATAGACAGCAAAACGAATAACAGGATGATCCTTTGAAATTCTTTTATGCTTAAGGCTCCTGATTGTATGCTGCGGATGGGCCCCAGGCGTTGCTCGTTATCGGTGCCTTTTTTCAGGTCGCCCAATTCATTGGCCAAATTCGAAAGTATTTGTAAGGATAGGGTGGTGGCTATTGCCAGGCAGAAGGGGAGGATGTGGAATGCCCCGTCAGCGGCGGCTAATAAAGTTCCTAAAAGAATGCCAGACAGAGAAAGCGGTAGTGTGCGGAGGCGAAAACTGGCGATGTAATATTTTAGTTTGTTCATTAGAGGTGAAAGTATGATTTTATATCCTTGAAATGCGGAGGACGATCGCTCTTTCCTGCGGCCATCCTCCGGTTGTGTTTTGAATAAAGCATGAGAACTGTCGCAAAAATCACTTTGCCGGAACTCTGATGCTATGTTATAGGCTTTAATCTAAATTTGTCCGGTTTACCGGCATGGTCATACACCTTGCGCCTCCTCCTCCCCGGGGAAGTTCGGAGCCGTCGATCGTTATGACATATTTTTCATAGTCGTCGAGTACAATGCCGCCATTTAATATGTCGTTGGCTTTGATGATTTCGAATCCGGCGTTATTCATGGCCTCCATGGTGTAGTTATTCCGGGCGTAACCGAGCACTTTGCCGGGGCCGACGGCAAAGAAGTTAGCCCCGCTATGCCATTGTTCCCTTTCCTGATTCCAGTCGTCCGATCCGCCGCAGCATACGGGCTCTAATTCCATGCCTAATTTTTTCAGGGCGGTGAGCAGGTTTTTCTCGTTGCGGATGCTTTGCAATTTCCCGTTCTGTATTTTAATATGTACCGTTTGGTAACTGCCCGGATTCATAATGAGCGGTGCAAATACCATACACTTATTCCGGTCGAGCAGGGTAAATACCATGTCGAGGTGAATGAACGATTCCGGAGTATGGGGTAATTGTTGCACGATGATGTGCTGCGCTTTTTCACTTTTCCGGTTTATATATTCATAGATCAGCATGTCGATTGCCTGCGTGCTGGTGCGCGCGCCGTTCCCGATCAATAAAATATCGTCGCGTGCAATCAGTACGTCGCCGCCTTCAATGGTACGGACACGCTTGCTGGCTCCCGGCATAGGCGGGATGGTCAATGTTTTGGTTTTAAATTCCGGGGTGAACTCAAAGATCGATTGCATGATGACCGATTCCCGGTCACGGATGGAATTTGCCATTCTTCCGATGAGTACATCGTTGTTGATACTCATGGAGGCGTCGCGGGTGAACAGGAAATTGTGCATGGGGCGCAAAGCAAACCAATCTTTGCTGAGGTATTTAGTCAGGTTGTCTTTCACCATTTCCACCCCTTCGATGAGCAGGCGGGAAAGCACTTCCGGCTTCTCCTGCATCAATTGTTCCTTTAGGCTGCCTTTCGGCGCTTGCTCCCCGATAAAAGGCTCGATGGCTTCGATCCGGTTCAGGACTTTAAGTTTTACCTTTTCATCTTTCAGGATATTGCATAACAGATCCTTCACTTCGTAAGTGCGGGTCAGTTTCGACAATATACCGTATATTTGCTTGTATTCGTCGCGGGCGATCGATAAGTTGATAATATCGCTATATAATGCCCTTTCGGCATTTTCCGGAGTCATATTTTCCACTTCTTCTCCCGGAGTGTGTATAATCACTCCGTTCAACTCTCCTATTTCTGATCTTACGTTTACTTCGATTATTGAATTCATATAATTTCCGGGTTATTGTTTGAGACTGCAAAATTAAGGTATAATAGGCTAATAACCTTATAATTAGCATCTATAATTATGCAAAAAGCAGAAATAATTATGCAAAAAAACGGGTTTTATATGTTGCTGAGAATGAATCTTCCCATAAACAGGTAGATATTCAACCCGATAATATCGTTTGTCAAAGTGATAAAAGGCCCGGTAGCCAGGGCGGGGTCTATTTTCATCCGGTAGAGCAGCAAAGGAAAGGCCGTCCCGAAAATAGAAGCGAACAAGATCACGACGAACAGGGAAATTGTTACGGTGATGGGCATGGCAAGCGATTCCATGTTGAAAAACTGGGTGAGTATAAATATAATCGAGGAACAGATCGTCGCATTGATAAGCGCGCCGCCGACGTCTTTCATGATATTTTTGAATCCGTGTTTTAATCCCAGGGAATTGGAGGCGATACCTTTGACCACAATGGCGGAAGATTGTATGCCCACGTTACCGCCCATAGCCGTAATGACAGGGATAAACATGGCTGTTACCGGGAAAAGGGCGATTTCCGCTTCGTACTGGGAGATCATCCAGGCGGAAACCATTCCTCCGAACAGTGCGATAATTAGCCACGGAAGGCGGGCTTTGGTCTGCGCCCAGACACTATCCGAGGATTCTACATCCTGAGCAATACCGGACATCATCTGATAGTCTTTGTCGGCTTCTTCCCGAATAATATCTACAACGTCGTCGATGGTGATTCTACCCACCAGACGTCCTACCTGATCCACAACCGGAACTGCCACGAGATCGTATTTCTGCATAATCAATGCTACGGATTCTGCCGGCTCGTCGGTTTTCACCGAAACAATGTCCGGATGATACAGATTACATATTTTGGCTGAGGTGGGGGCTGTAATGATCTTTTTCAGGGAAAGCCTGCCTTTCAGTATTTCGTCGTCATCGACAACATATATATTGTAGATTTCATCCAGGTTTTCCGCTTGTCGGCTGACTTCCCGGAGGCAGGTCAGCACCGTCCAGTTTTCGTTGACTTTGACTAATTCTTTCGCCATCAAACCTCCGGCGGTGTCCTCGTCATAGTGTAGCAGGTCGACGATGTCGCCTGCTTGTTCGAGGTCCTCCATGTGGGAAAGCACCTCGTGCTGCTGCTCATTGGACATACTTCCCACCAGGTCGGCGGCATCGTCCGAGTCCATATTGTCGATAAAGCGGCGGGCAATGGTTTCGGCAGGGAACGATTCAATGAAACGCACCCGTTCTTCTTCATCGATCTCTGCTAAAACGTCGCTGGCTTTTTCGTTGTCGAGAAGAAGAAAAACGAATTGTGCCCTTTCACTGTTCAGCTCTTCCAGAATTTCGGCAATATCTGCCGGATGCAACTCTTCTATCAGGCGTTTTACTCCTGCTTCATTGCCTGCATCGATCAACTCTTCGAGTTGGCTAAGATATTCGTGTGTCAGTTCAAACTGTTGCATATCTTTGAAGTGTCTTTAATTTCGGGGCATATCCCGTTTATCGGTAATTGTTCACGTTTCTTGTCAGGCAGGGCGTATTTCATTACACAGGGCAATGAAATCCTCTACACTGAGTTGCTCCGGGCGAAGGTTCAGGTAATCGGAATTAAATTCCGGGGGTAATAATCCGCGGATTGAATTCCGCAGGGTTTTACGGCGTTGGTTGAAACCTGTTTTTACGACGTTGAAAAATAATTTTTCATCACATCCGAGTGTTTCCCGGTCGTTTCGCAACAAACGGATGACTGCCGATTTCACTTTGGGAGGAGGATCGAACACTTTTTCACTGACCGTGAACAGATATTCGATATTGTAGAAAGCTTGCAGAAAAACGCTCAATATTCCGTAGGTCTTATTACCGTGGGGGGCAGTGATCCGGTCGGCCACTTCTTTTTGTATCATACACACCACCTGGGTGACCAAATTACGGTTTTCAATGACCTTGAAAAAAATTTGGGACGAAATATTGTAAGGCAAATTTCCAATGATGGAGAATGGTGTGGTGTAGTATTGTCCGGTATCCGTTCTCAAAAAATCACCGTAAATGACCTGTTCTTTATGTTCCGGCAGTTCCTGATGCAGATATTCGATAGATTCGCGGTCGATGTCGATGGCGCGTACCGAAAATGCCGGATTATTGAACAGATGCCGGGTTAAAACTCCCATTCCCGGACCAATCTCGAGTACGTCACGGTTGAGGGGAAGAAGGCTGTCGGTTATTTTACGGGCAATATTTTGGTCTTTTAAGAAATGCTGCCCTAAACTTTTTTTAGCTTTTACAATACTCATGTTACAAAAGTACACAAATTAGGCTGAAATCAATAGGGTGGTGTTCATTATTTTGTACATTTGCGTGAGAAAATATATTTGTGAATTGTATGTTTCAAATCACAGTCAGAGTGAGCCTGAGGGGGATATGGCTGGGATGGTGGAATGTCGAGTTGAAAAAGTTTGCTCATGCGTCCTTTTTATAAACAAGCCGTAAAATTTTTGTTGTTTTTAGGGGTTTCCGTGTTTTTATTCTGGTTGGTTTACCGGGATCAGAATTGGGAAGATTTATTGGTCGTGCTTCGGGAAGATGTCAACTACACCTGGGTGTGGGTGGCAATCGTTATGGGAATCGTCAGCCATATCAGCCGGGCGTTACGGTGGCAATTGCTGACGGAATCGATGGGGTATAAGATCACCTTTTGGAATAGTTTCTTAGGGGTGTTGATCGGTTATTTCGCCAATCTGGCCATTCCGCGAATGGGGGAATTCACCCGTTGCGGAGTGGTGAATAAATATGAGAATGTACCTTTTTCGAAATTGTTGGGTACGGTGGTGACCGAGCGCGTGATCGATATGATTATTCTGCTCTCCCTGACTTTGGTGGTCGTGGTCACTCAGTTTAAACAGGTGGGAGTCTTTTTGGAAGAAAATAAGGAGATCGGGGAAAAGATTTCGGGAATGATGCATTCCCAATGGGTATGGCTTTTTGGGATGGGTTTGTTGGTGTTTGTGTTTTTGGGGTGGATGGTTTTGAAAAAGACAAAGTTATTCGAGCGGATCCGTTCGTTCCTGACCGGGATGAAAGAGGGGTTATTGACCGTGAAAAATGTGCGTAGAATGTGGTTGTTCGTGTTTTACTCCCTGTTTATCTGGTTGATGTATTTCCTTATGTTTTATGTGTGTTTTTTCTGCTTTGAATTCACCTCTCATTTGGATATGCTGGTTGGACTGACTATTTTTGTGTTGAGCAGTTATGGAATGGTGGCTCCCGTACAGGGAGGAATCGGAGCCTGGCATTTTATGGTGATTGCCGCTTTGATGATCTATCTGCCTCATGTGCCTCATATCGAGAGTATGGCGAAGACTTTTGCATTGCTTACGCATGGAACGATGACTCTCTTGTATATTATTCTGGGAGTGCTGAGTGTGATTTTTTTACCGATATATAATGATACGCTGAGAAAAAAGAGATAAGATGAATGTAGAGGAACTGGTGTTGTCGTATTTTCCGGAATTGACCGGGATTCAGAGAGAGAGATTTGCTTTGCTGGAAGGTTTATACCGGGAATGGAATGAGAAAATCAATGTTATTTCCCGAAAGGATATGGATTCCTTCGGGATTCATCATGTGCTTCATTCACTTGCCATTGCCAAAGTGATCCGGTTTAAAGCGGGAACCCGGGTGATGGATGTGGGGACAGGGGGAGGTTTTCCGGGCATACCGCTGGCAATCCTGTTTCCGGAGGTGGAGTTTTATTTGGTGGATTCGATCGGTAAAAAAATCAAAGTGGTGCAAGGTGTGGCGGAAGCATTGGAATTGACGAATGTGAAGGCGGAACAGACCCGGGTGGAACAAACTGCCGGAGGACAGGATTTTATCATTAGCCGTGCCGTGACGGCTTTTCCCGCTTTTGTCGGGTTTACCCAAAATAAAATAAAGAAAGAGGGAATGAATGATTTGCCTAATGGAATATTATATTTGAAAGGGGGAGATTTTGAAGAGGAAATTCAAGCTTATGCTGACCGGATTAAAATATTTCCAATTTCTACATTCTTTAAAGAAGATTTCTTTGAAACGAAGAAAGTGATCTACCTGAAAAAATAAGGCGAAGTTTTTAGTGGGGGAAGCGAGGTAGGGTGAGGCATGTAATTACTGACACTAAATATTTTGATTATGAAAATTTTATGGGTGCTAATCTTACTATTGGGAACAATCGTTTGCATGGCGGGGGAAAAAGGGGGACGTAACCGATCGTTTAAGCCGGGAGAACTTTGGCCGGATAAGCAGGGCATACATATCAATGCTCATGGCGGCGGAATGTTGAAAGTGGGAAAAATATGGTATTGGTTCGGGGAACATAAAGTGGAGGGGCGTAACGGAAATTCTGCTCAGGTGGGGGTGCATTGCTATTCTTCGCGTGATCTGTATAATTGGAAAGATGAAGGTATTGCTTTAAAAGTGGTGACCGACAATCCGGAACACGATATAACCCGGGGATGTATCCTGGAGCGCCCCAAGGTGATTTATAACCGGAAAACCGATAAGTATGTGATGTGGTTTCATTTAGAACCCAAAGGTAAGGGATATTCGGGAGCGTTAAGCGGGATTGCTGTCAGCGACCGTGTGGCCGGGCCTTACACTTATCTTAAAGCCGTGCGTCCCAATGCCGGTTTTTGGCCGATCAATGTGCCGGAACAACGGCAGGACAAAAATGCGAATTCCGGAGAACAGGTTTTCAACGGGGGAAATTTGCCGGAAAATATCGGGGATTTGAGTTTGTTGAAGCGGGATTTTACCGGAGGCCAGATGGCACGGGATATGACGCTTTTTGTTGACGATGATGGTAAAGCTTATCATATTTATGCTTCAGAAGAAAACAGTACGTTGCAAATCTCCGGGCTAACGGAGGATTACCTGGATTATTCCGGGAAGTATGCCCGTTTTTTTGCGGGGAGATTTATGGAAGCTCCGGCAATGTTTAAAAAGGACGGTAAATACTATTTGATTATGTCCGGTTGTACAGGTTGGGCTCCCAATGCGGCCCGTTCGGCTGTGGCAGATTCGATCTGGGGACCCTGGAAAGAGTTAGGAAATCCCTGTCGTGGGAAAGATGCCGAAAAAACATTTTATTCCCAAAGTACCTATGTTTTACAGGTGGGAAAAGACCGTTTTATTTATATGGGTGACCGCTGGACTCCAGAGAATGCCATCGACGGCAGGTATATTTGGTTGCCTTTGGAATTTGAAGACGGGAAACCAGTGCTGAAGTGGGTGGATGAGTGGGATTTATCGTGGTTTAATCATCGTAAATAAAAATATATGGTAACCAGAAGAGAATTTTTAAAAAAAGGCGGATTGGCACTTGTGGCTGCTGCTGTGAGTGGAACGCCTCTCCGGGCTGCCGTGGATAAAGCCCGTGGAGCCGCTTCGGCTTCAGATTATGTGAGTAACCGTCCGGCTCCCGGAGAACGCCATTTTAGTTCGCGGGCTGTGGAAAAGGTCATCAGCCGCGTGAAAAGCCAGCTGAAGGATCCGAAACTTGCCTGGATGTTCGAGAATTGTTTTCCCAATACATTGGATACGACCGTTAATTTTCAAATGCAGGGCGGGCGTCCCGATACCTTTGTGATAACAGGGGATATTGATGCGATGTGGCTGCGTGATTCCGGTGCTCAGGTGTGGCCTTATGTGCCGCTTTGCAAGGAAGACGAGCAACTGCGTTTGTTGGTTGCCGGGGTGATTAACCGACAGGTGAAATGTATTCAGATAGATCCTTATGCCAATGCGTTTACGCATGGGGCGGAAGATAGCGAATGGAAAAAGGATTACACTGTGATGAAACCTTATGTTCATGAACGTAAATGGGAAATAGATTCTTTGTGTTATCCGGTGCGGCTGGCGTACCATTATTGGAAAACCACCGGGGATACGAGTGTGTTTGATGCGGAATGGCAGAAAGCAATGGCACTGGTGTTGCAGACCTTTAAAGAACAGCAGCGGAAGGAAGGCAAAGGGCCTTATCGTTTTCAGCGGATGACACCCCGGCAGTCTGACACGATGAATGTGGACGGTTGGGGACATCCGGTGTGTCCGGTGGGGATGATCGTTTCCTGTTTCCGTCCTTCGGACGATGCTACGGTATTCGGTTTTCTGATTCCCTCTAATTTGTTTGCCGTGACTTCTTTGCGGCAGTTGGCCGAGATTTCGAGAAAAGTGACCGGGGATACCGGATTTGCGCGCCAGTGTGAGGAACTGGCCGACGAGGTGGAAGATGCTGTGAAGAAATATGCAATCAAGGAGCATCCGGATTACGGGCGTATTTACGCTTTTGAGGCGGATGGTTTCGGTAGTTGTTATTTAATGGACGATGCCAATATTCCCAGTTTGCTGGCTTTGCCTTATTTGGAAAGTGTTGCTGCCCATGATCCCGTGTACCGGAATACCCGGAATTTCGTGTGGAGTGAAGCCAATCCCTATTTTTTTAAAGGGAAAGCCGGGGAGGGAATCGGAGGCCCGCATATCGGATATGATATGGTGTGGCCGATGAGTTTGATTATGAAAGCAATGACGAGTATGGACGACGAAGAAATCCGGAAATGTGTGAAGATGCTGAGGGATACTGACGGAGGTACCGGATTTATGCACGAGTCTTTTCACAAAGATAATGCTGCGAAATTTACCCGGAAATGGTTTGCCTGGGCAAATACTTTATTCGGCGAGTTGATCGTGAAATTGGTGAATGAGGGGAAAGTAGGGCTATTGAATAGTTTGTAAATTCCAAAGATAAATCGCCCGAAGGGTAATTAAATTGAAAATGCTGTTCCATTACAACGGAACAGCATTTTTATATATAAAGTATTTAGGGTTTTATATGATGTTACGTTCGCCGTTTTTTCCGGGGAGATTTCTTGCGGTGTGTCTGCTATTGCCGGAAATGTCTGGCGGGTAACCGGATGAGATCAATAATGAACCGTCCGGTTACGGATAAAAGGATAGATCAAATCTTTAGGATAGTGCCCGTAGTCTTTGTCGGTAGGTGTCTTTTTAAATTCGCTTTGTACTCCTTTTATCGAAATAGAGTGTTTCTTTTCATTTAAAGTGACGAATCCGAATAGGGCATCTTTGATTTCAAGCCCGGATTTAAATCCCAGGGCACTGTTTACAGCAAAATAGTGTACATCGTTGATCTGGTTGTAATGGTCTAAATGATCGTGTCCGGCAAAACAGGCAATCACTTTGCGTTTTGCCGAAGGTATGGAATTTATTTCATCGATAAGCTTACGGACTTCTGAGCGGTTGGGTACGGGATTCGAGCCCCGGATTTCAATGTCGTCGAAGGTTTGATGCGAAAAAATGATAACAGGTTTGTCTGTTTTTTGAATGTCTTTTTTCAACCAGCTTACCTGTTCCGGACTAATCAGGTCGCGTGATTCTTTAGCGATATAATAATTGGCTTTTCCAAAATCGATGAATTTTCCTTCTTTTCGGATAAAATTACAATCCAGCACAATGAAATGATAAGCACCGCAGTCGAATGAATAATAAGCTCCGGGCATTTCTTGCCTTTGAATGATTTCGTCTTTTGTGGCGTAGTCGAGTTCATGATTGCCCAGAACATGGTATTTTGTTCCCGGATAGCTGTTCCAAATCTTTAGCATATTTTGATTACTCACCATTTTCCCGTTTGACAGGTCGCCCAATTGAATAATAAAATCCGGTTTTTCAGCTTTTGCCTGATCGATAAATGCCCGGATGCGTGTAGTGTCGTCGTGTACATCGGTGATAATACCGAATTTAACCACTTTTTTACTTTTGATTTTATGGCTTCCCTGAATGGGCTGAATGCAGTAGAATAATGTACAGATAAATATGAGTCCCGTTCTGGCGAACCAGGAAATTACTGTTTTGTGTTTCATGTCAGATAGATTTACAACAAGACAAGTTTAGGGAAATATTTTTGATTTAGAAACAAAACGAATGGGTTTTTAAGAGGAAAATAAAGCCGGAATATTCGATTTTATGCATAAAGTTTCTAAAAAATTAAATTAACAATTTTGCTATAAACATATTTTTTTTTATTTTTGTGGCGTATCACTATTCCGTCCGGTTCTTTACCGGATGATTTTCTACAAAATAAAAAAATCCATACCTTTATTCTATGTATGACATTCTGGAATTAAATGATAAATTGCTGGCAGATTTGCGGCAAATAGCTAAAGATTTGAATATTAAACGCGTGGAGTCTTATAAAAAACAAGAATTAATTTATAAGATTTTAGATGAGCAAGCCTTAACTGCAGTTGCTGCTCCGCAGGCTCCGGCAGAAAATGCCGAAAGTTCTTCTGACAATCAGAGCGTTATGGAAAAGAGAGAGAAAAAGCCAAGAGTAAGAGTGGTGAGGACTGGTGTTGAAAAAGTGGGGGATTCCAGAGGCGGAGTACAGAAGTTTGCCCGTAAAGAAGAAAACAAGTTTGATGCTTCTAAACGGGACGAAACAAGACGTGAGGAAGGAAACCGCGAGGAATCTGTCAAACACGATGATCATCCCCATCAGGCTACCCGGGAAGAAAAAATGGGGAATAAATCTTTTATACGTAAGGATTTCGACCGGAACAGGCAACAACAGCCCCGGACGGTGAAAGAGAAGCCTGCCCGTTACGTACATGATGATATTATTGAAAAGGATCTGGATTTCAGTGATTCGTCTGATGATGATTTCGTGAAGGAGCGTTATGATTATCAGCAGGATGGAAATGTAAGTCAGCCTGAACATCTGGAAAATATCGAAACCCGTTATAACGAGAATCGTTATGAAGACAACCGTTATGACGAAAATCGTTACGAAGATAATCGCCGGGATAACGGCAATATGAATGGAAATGTAAGCGGGGAAAAAATGCGTTTTGACAAACGCGATAAATATTATGAGTTTGAAGGCATTATTTTAAATTCGGGTGTTTTGGAAATTATGCCCGACGGGTATGGTTTTCTGCGTTCGTCCGATTATAATTACCTGAACTCGCCCGATGATATTTACGTGTCGCAGAGCCAGATCAAGTTATTTGGCCTGCAAACGGGAGATACTGTGGAAGGCACGGTACGTCCGCCGAAAGAAGGAGAAAAATATTTCCCTCTGATTAAGGTTGAAAAAATCAACGGAAAATCTCCGGATGCTGTTCGTGACCGGATACCTTTCGATCATTTGACTCCGCTTTTCCCGAATGAGAAATTTAATATCACCGGGAATGGCAAGGCGACCATTTCAACCCGTGTTGTCGATATGTTTGCCCCCATAGGAAAAGGCCAGCGTGGTTTGATCGTGGCACAGCCGAAAACAGGTAAGACGGTGTTGTTGAAAGAAATTGCCAATGCAATAGCTGCCAATCATCCGGAAGTGTATTTAATTATTTTGCTGATCGATGAACGTCCTGAGGAAGTGACCGATATGGCGCGCAGCGTAAATGCAGAAGTTATTTCTTCTACTTTCGACGAACCGGCAGAACGGCATGTGAAGGTGGCCAATATTGTATTGGAAAAGGCAAAGAGAATGGTGGAATGCGGGCATGATGTGGTGATCCTGTTGGATTCCATTACTCGTTTGGCCCGTGCGTATAACACCGTTTCTCCGGCTTCCGGAAAAGTGCTTTCGGGAGGTGTGGATGCGAATGCGCTTCATAAACCGAAACGTTTCTTTGGTGCGGCACGAAACATTGAGGACGGAGGTTCTTTGACCATTTTGGCAACAGCCCTGACAGAAACCGGGTCGAAAATGGACGATGTGATCTTTGAAGAGTTCAAAGGAACAGGTAATATGGAATTGCAGCTCGACCGTAAATTGGCGAATAAACGGATTTATCCGGCTGTGGATATTACTGCTTCAAGCACGCGTAGAGAAGATTTGTTGCTTGAGGATTATATATTGAATCGCATTTGGATTTTGAGGAATTATCTCACCGATATGAATTCGGTAGAGGCGATGCAGTTTGTGAAAGACAGGCTGGAAAAAACAAAATCGAATGAAGAGTTTTTGATTTCAATGAATGACAAATAAGTTTTTGACAATTCATATAAAAAGGGTGGACGTTTAGCGGTGTCCACCCTTTTTTCGTATTGTATCAGCAGGACTTGGCGAAAATTTTTATCGATAGTCCGTTTATTGCCATTTACCGGGTTGCTTTTAAACTTTCTTCAAGTGATATTCCTAAAGCCCTGGCTACGCCTTCCCCGTATTTCGGATCGGCTTTATAGCAGTTACGCACGTGACGTTGTTTGATGAAAAGCTGTGCATTTCCCATTGCTCTGGCTGTATTTTCAAACAAAACCTGTTGTTCTTCGGGTGGCATCAGTCTGAACAGATTGCCCGGCTGTGTGTAGTAATCATCGTCGTATTCCCGTTCATTATAATTATATATGTCACCATTGGCGGGATAAGGCGGTTCTTTCTTTTCAGGCTGGTCTTGCCATTCTCCGAAACTGTTGGGCTCGTATCCTTTGGTGGCTCCATAGTTGCCGTCCACACGCATTGCTCCGTCGCGGTGATAAGCATGGAAAGGGCATCTGGGTTTATTTACGGGGATTTGTTCGAGATTAACTCCTAAACGGTAGCGTTGTGCATCTCCGTATGAAAACAATCGTCCCTGCAACATTTTGTCCGGAGAAAAACCGATTCCTTCGACGATGTTCATAGGATTGAAAGCGGCTTGTTCCACTTCTGCAAAATAATTTTCCGGATTACGGTTTAGTTCCAGAATTCCTACATCTTGTAACGGATAATCTGCATGCGGCCATACTTTTGTCAGGTCGAAAGGATTGAAACGGTAAGTAGCGGCATCTTTTTCCGGCATAATCTGGATTTGCATTTTCCAGCGTGGAAAATCTCCTTTTTCGATACTTTCAAACAGATCACGCTGGTGGGCTTCCCGGTCTTTTCCGATGATTGCCTCGGCTTCCTGATCGGTTAGATTTTTGATCCCCTGTAAAGTTTTAAAATGGAATTTCACCCAGCAACGTTCGTTTTGTTCATTGATGAAACTATAAGTGTGGCTTCCGAAACCATGCATGTGACGATAGGAATAGGGGATTCCTCTGGGGCTCATGGTAATAGTCACCTGGTGCAGAGCTTCAGGCAATAGAGTCCAGAAATCCCAGTTATTATCGACACTTCTCATATTGGTTTTAGGATCTCGTTTGATCGCATGATTTAAGTCGGGAAATTTTAACGGGTCCCGCAGAAAGAAGACCGGAGTGTTATTACCTACTAAATCCCAATTTCCGGCTTCCGTATAGAATTTAATGGCAAAGCCCCGAATATCTCTTTCCGTATCTGCGGCACCACGCTCTCCGGCAACCGTACTGAAACGTACAAAGAGGTCGGTTTTCTTGCCAACTTCACTAAAAATCGCAGCTTTCGTATACCGGGTAATATCATTGGTGACGGTGAAAGTTCCGTAAGCTCCCGATCCTTTGGCATGCATTCGGCGTTCCGGAATGACTTCTCTGTCGAAATGGGCTAATTTTTCAATTAACCAGGGATCTTGTAATAATACCTGACCGCGTGGTCCTACTGTTTGGGTGTTTTGATTGTCGGCAACCGGACGGCCACCAGCTGTTGTTAGTTTTTTATTTTCCATATACCTGTCGTTTAGAGTTAAACTATACGATTTTTTATAGCTTTTAGTTGTTATAAAGCTAATCGAAAATAATTAGAGTTAACGATGATAGCCATAAAAATGTTATGGATAGTTTTTATCTGTATATAGATTTAATTTATGTTCAATGAAATAAAAATTATTTTACTGAAAGGAGTGGTGGTAAATCGTGTTGTTTTAGGAAAAATTCCAATAAATATGTTCATTTTTTTTAGCTAAAAATCAAGATAAAACAAAGGGCAATAAATATACTTTTAATACGGATGTGTGCTTAAAAATAAATTGAAGAAATCGGTTCTGATACCTTAAGATGGTGAACGGAAATAGAAACAAATTGCATAATCAGTATACTAATAATTCACTAATTATTAAGGTGTTATAGATATGTGCTCTGAAAATTTGTTTGTTTGTTGGGCATATTTTTCCGGATGAAATATTGTGATACAGTAGGGGATAGGCTGTCAGCGATGTTGTTGCGAAAAGAAAGTATATAGATATTTGCCCTTTGTTTGTTTTAACAAAAAAAAATGAACGTATATTTCAGTTAATTTCGATGCAAATATAAATAAAATAACGATAATCAAATGAAATATTTTGCTCTTTTACATAGCAGATAATTAATTACTGTTAAACATATAGTTTACTTTACATAGTTATTCCTTGATGTGACAGTAAAGTTGTTGATTATTTGTTAGTTAAAAAAACAGGAATATAAGCTATTGCAGATAATTCGTTATATTCCTGTTTTATGATTTATTCGACTTTTGCCTGATAAATGTGGGGTTCTCTGGTTACGGGATCAGCACTGATTGCATATAGGATACCTGTATCGTTATCGATAAAAAAACGTGAAATCCGGTTGGATAAATTGTAACACACCGCAGGGGTTCCGTCTAAATTGAATTGATAGAGAACATCATAAGCCATGTGGGTGTGAGGGGCGGGTTGTTCTTCATAGCCTGCGTATATATATTTGTTTGTTACTTCCGGATTGAATAAGCCCGGGGTGTTATCCTGTGAAAATAAAACGCCGAAATTATCTCCGGAACAAGTATTTTCGTATTTAGGTAAATAGTAAATGTTATTTACAATTCTTTCCAGAGAATCTTTGTGGATATTGAATATTTCAAAATGTCCGGTTGTCGTCGAGATATTATATAGTTTTTCATTTTTAGGATCGATACGGCAATTATACTGAAAAGCATAGCTTTTAGGGATATAATTCTCTTCTTTGTGTAGAGGATCATACGGATAGTCCGGGAAAAATGCTTTTTTCTCCATTCCCGTCGTATCGAAAAGCACCAAATGGCCTTCGGGATGGCAGCAATTGGCGATAATTTCTCCCGATTCTAAGAGGACGAGGTTTCTGCATTGTGCGTTTTTCTTGTCTTTAAAGCGTATTCTGATACTTTTAGTGATGCAGTTGTCTTTGTGTGCCAATAAACTGTCGAGGGAATATATATGGATAATTTCCAGGGAACTGTCATAAACATAGAAGTCGTCTCCATAAACGCCCTGATCCATCGGATAAAGAATTTCTTGCGGTCCTCTTCCTTTTAGAGCAAAATAGCGAATTAATTCACCTGTTTTCTTATTAAAAAGAGAATACCAATAGTTATCGATTTCGTCCTGAATGATGAAGTAATCCCTGATACAAAATATGTCTCCCGGCATTCCCAACTGATCGCTCGGTATTTCTTTGACTTTGGTTAGTTGCAGTTCTTTTCTCACCGGAAAAAGTTTTGTATAATTTGTTTCTTGCCGTGCACATGAGGAAAATAGAAAGAATAGCAACAATATTTTCAGAACATGTTTCATAAGGTTGGTTTTTGGCGTTAGTAATGGGCAGTATCACGATTGTGGTCGTGATACTGCCTTAGAATAAGGTTAATTTCGGGTTTCTTTTTCTCCGTAGATTGTCATATATCTTTTGGTTCCGCAAACTTTAGTTTTATCCTTACAGTTACACCAAATTTGTTTTCCGTTTGCGTCGGTTTCAAGAAGGGAACAAGCTGCGGCTTCAACATTCTCCAACATCAGGTCGAGCCTTGAATTTTGAGTATGGGTGTTTAAATTTATTCCGATAGTTGCGATAATAGCTAAAGCACATAATACAATTGCTCCGATAATCTTTTTTTTCATGATGGTTTGTTTTTGATTGTTTTTAAGCTGTTGTTTCGTATTTATCATTTCAACGAACGGCCATTCTATGGCTTAAATTATTAGAATGTTAGAATGATGAATATATACCTCCTTTCTTGATTTTTGGTTTAATAATATGCCTATTTAT
>OBYR01000113.1_pt1 | contig 96064 bp, 71 predicted proteins | sample 1495491 | NCBI WGS metagenome assembly OBYR01 (sample SAMEA2580206, study PRJEB22360) | human gut metagenome | biome: human gut; feature: human-associated habitat; material: faeces | place: Denmark | collected 2008/2010 | reverse complement strand
GTAAATAAGCGGTTTTATTTGCACTTGTTTAGCTCTTGTTTTCATTTTAGGGCTTTACTTTATAAATCTGGAAAATCTACGCAACAGAGTGCATAGCATTCAGGATTGCTTGCAGCCATTCTTACCTGATTCGTACTCATGTGCGCATAATTGTCATACTCAAAATTCCACTTAGCTTTCACTTCCACATAATACACATCCTTACCATTATAGCTGATGATAATGTCTTGACCATTTTGGATGTCATTTACGGTCATGTCGTCATCAATGTGTTCACGAGTCTTAACTTTTAGCAGCTCATGGCCAAGTCTTTCACGTATTCTATCCTCAATAGCTTTGCCTATCCTGTAACAGAAATGGAATGTACTCTGACGCTCATCATCCAATTCTTTCTGACGTTCCATCTGACTGATGAGGGCCGGCAAAGCACCATTCTCATTAAGGGCGGCAAGGCGGATAATATCCTCATCTTCCATATCCATAATTGAGAATATACCTTTCTGAGCGTCACCACTTGCCATATCAAAGGTGTATTTAGCTTTATTATCATCAATACTTGTAAACCATTTATCCCAGCCTTCACCATTATCCAGTTTCAAGATGATTTGTCGAATGATGCCTTCCCATGTCTTGTCCCTAGCACGTTCACCGTTGTTCACCTCTTTCATATACTTTATCAATTCTGTTTGAATAACTGGAGCTATATCATCAGGCGTTTGTGTAGCATAATCCTTATATAAGTTTTCAAAATCAATATCAATCCACTTTTCATGAAGGTCTTTTCCGATGATTGAATTATAGATGTTAGCCAAATCTGGAATGACACCTTCGTTTTTCAATAGTTCCTTCTTTACGCATAAATATCCCTTCTGACAAGGTATCACTCCGTAGTCATCCAGTTTATCTTTTCTGTTGGTTTCATTACTTTTGGCATATTCTGTCAAGAAGCTCAAGAGGAATGACTTATTACTCTTCACCCAATTTTCGTCTTCCATACTTATTCTGCACAAAGTATATTCAAGAAGTAGGTTGAATGGAGAACTATAGAAATCCTCCTCTCTCTCCTCCTGCTTTTGCAAGAAACTCTTGCAGAATGTCTTGTGGTAATAAGTCGGTAACACTGTCATTATCTTGCCTCTAAAATTTGTGAATTCATCCTGGGAGGTAGCCGAACAGAAATCAATCAAAGCCGTTATTTGATCATCCGTCAATGTTTGTTTCTGGGGTTGAACGAGGGTACTTGACCTCCACTTATTCATTGTGACTAGAATCGCGTTATGCAAATCGTTAACCGTATATTGAGTAAAATTTGCAAGCGAGAGATAGGTTGTATCCAGCATCTTTGCTTTATCATCACCCATCAGAAGAGATGCCAGTTTGTATAACTCGTCAGTCATAAAGTCACCATACCTCAGATTTTGTCGCAAGCATAATTTACCGTCACGATTCGGTATGAGTGCATATTTGTCATACAAAGCTTCGTTACCACTGTCTTTAAGGAACTGAAGAAACTCAAGCAGATTGTCAGATTTATCTTTGATAGCCATACATACATCATCGAGAGTCACAAAAAAACCATCGGTATTCTCACAGTCCCAAGTGTCAACAAGTTCCGACCACTTAATCAAATCTGTTGATGGCAATAGGTATCCTTGATTGTTGTCATCCTTTACGAAAGCCGCATACTTAGCCAAAGTACTTTCATAAAGTTTACGTTTCTCCAAATCAAGATTTACATAGAAGTCATGATGCAGCAATCGCACTCTGCTGTCAGTTATACTTTTTCTTCCTTCTGCTGTGGGAATCACCTTCCAATTTCTAACTTGCGTATTCCACATCTTCTGCATCTCGTTGTAGAATCGTTTTTGCTCTTCGTCCTCAGTTTCTTTAACGAAATCCACTTTGCACAAATCACGTATCAAAGTGGAATCATTTCCTTCTATTTGATAGAAATCAAACAAAGCATGCATCATGGATTTCAGTGTATTTTCATTCTTTTCCCCAGATTCCTTTTTGGATGGCACATCCTCTGGGAGCTGAATATTGTTACGCTTCTCCACAGGGTAGAACTTCTTGGAATGGAAAATAAAATTCACACCAAACTGTTCTGTACCCAACAAAGGAAACCACAAGAATAACGAAGGGATCTTATTGACATCATCACATATAAATGGATATGGCGGTATTATTACCAAATCTTCTTTATCTTTTGACAAAAGGTAGTGACAGCCATAAGATACACTTGTATTCTCAGATGATAGTATATCCACACGATTTACAACCGACTCAATCTCATGCCATCCATTTTCACCAAAAGGTTTATCTAAATTGAGAGTTGTTGATTTTCGAAATACATAATGTTCCTTTCTATGATTATCGCAAACTTCAACCTCTTTTATACGTTCATTTATAACCAAAACAAACGGCAACATTCCAGATACTTTCTTTATTTGATCAGAAACAGTATCAACCAATTCGGTTGTCAGATTATATCTGAATACGGTAGGCGAATCACCTTGGCATTCTTCCGTAGATTCACACATATTCTCAACCTGCATCAGCTCACGATTCATCTCTTTGTATGCTTCCAGAGATGCCGTATTGCTTCGGTCAAGAACCATATGCATATTAATATATTTTTCAACCTCAATCTTACTTTTGCGCACCTCGTAAGGACCACTTACATCCACCACACGATTGAAGGCATGAGTAGTCATAAAACCCGTACCATACTGACCAGCTAAATCCTTGGCAGGATCATCCTTCGAACTATCCTGCTTAACCAACGCTAACAAAGAGGAATACGAGAAAGGTTGACCATAATGCCGGAACACAATGCTATCCTCATTGAGTTCAATACAAATATGACAATCTTCACTCATGTCACGAGCATTCTGAACAAGCTCCCAAAGAGCACGTTCTCCGCTGTTGATAGTTAGATTCTCTATGCCAAGTTTCACCTTCTTACAATAGCCTACAATATCAAGATACTCTTTTTCAATATTCTGAAACTGCTTGGCAGTATCACAACCCAAGTTCCTATCATAAAAATAGTCTTCTAATTGTTGTTCTGTCATAATATTAGTGTGTTATAATTTCGTTTATAGGCAATATAGTATTAAATATCGCAATGGCTATATCTATAACCCGAGAGAATTTTTGATATGTACTATAACCCAATGCGGTACACAAATCCCGAGATAAGTGTTACTAACCAAGTGCAATCTAATATTATCTACGGAACAATCAAAAAGCAGTGATATCGCTTTAGATTGTTTCATTTAGGTACATTTACCTGTACACTGCCTTCTTTTCCATTAATTTAAAAAGTTAGAAACTCAGCTGTGCTATTTCGTATATCTTTTTTAGGGGACATAATTTCAGTTTGTTCCTATTGATAATATATAGAACAAGAAGTTAGAGAACTGATTTTCTGACACCTAATTTCTTATTCTGTATAAATATCTATTAAAGCCATTAGAATTTGCAACTATTGTAAAGATTCCGCATACTCACTAAAAATAACCCTCATAATCTTTTTCCAATTTTCTGGTACCATACTCCAATCTGTCCAATCTTTTACAAATTTATATGCGCAATATGGTTTGTCAGAATTTGGAGAATCATAACCCAATTCTTCTTCAACACAATTATGCATCATTATTCTCTTAGTCTCATCGTTATCTAAAGCGTTTAGTATTGGAGCATTCATTTTTGCAGCACCAACGGTATCTGAATCTTCGTCATGGACCACAAATAGGTTGACATTTAATGCCTTTAAATATTTAATAAACGAAATCATTGTTGCCTTACCTGTAGCTTTTACAACTTGATAATTTTCTTTGATGGCTTTTTTGACTTCCATAGGCATAACATTTATGGTATGTTTGAATACAATATCTTCTGTATCCCCCTCGACTATTATCACTTTTTGAGCAAAGAAAACTCTTGAAACATAATTATCAATTTTTTGAATCATTTTTACACGCATACAATCGTCTTCCACTATCTCTTTAAAAGCTTCAGTCAAATTAAATGCAGTAACAGAAACAAAATCATGATCAATATTTCTAAAACTATTAAGCGTTTGTCGATTTCCTTTGGATAAGTCTATCATATATGGAGAATGTGTTGTAGAAACAATTTGATTACTATCAGACGCCAATTCATATATTATGTCTCTCATCTTTTCCGCTGCATTAGGATGCAAAAACAACTCTGGCTCTTCAAAACCTATAATAATACCTCTATACTGATTTTCTGCTTTTTGCTCTTCTCTCTGTTTGTTATAACGAAGAAGAGCAAACACTGTAGCCCTTATTAACCCTGTACCCTGACGTTCAATAGGCGTTTTCACATTACTAGTAAGTGATGCTGAGAATTTGGCCTTTAGATTTTCAGGTTTTGTCAGTTCTGTTTCAACATTGATTGAAGCTTTATGAAAAACTCCATCGACTACCTTATTTAATTCAGACATTAATTTCCCAAATTCAGTATTAGGATCTGTTGTATCCATTTCCCTTTCCAACTCAGACAATGCATCAACTGCTTTCTGATAATTTGGAGATGCTTCCCTTACTTGACTAAATAATATATCCAGTAAATCATGAAGCGTACCAGATTTATCAGCAGCCATTTCATCACTTAAAACATCTGCCTTAATCTTCAAAAATCGTGGTAATTTTGAAAGCACATTACCTGCAATCCCCCCAGGATTTTCAAACCATTCTTCTCCATCATTAACATCAAACGCCTCAGGACAAATACTTTCTAATTCTTTTTTCTGTGAAGCGTTAATTTTCTTTGTCAAATCACGGCCTGCAAAATAAGACATATCTATCCCTTTATCTATCAATGCCTGATAAGTTTGACAATCATTATATTCATTCTTTAGAGTTACAGTGTGCATTAAAATTTCACGATGTTGTTTTTCATCACTTGAAAGACGTACCCTATATTTGAAAGAATAGGTATTATCTTCTTCATTATATTTTAATCGTGAAGCATTAAAACCTCTTTGTTGCACAATCTCTTTAGGCACATCAATAAACAATCCTTCTATAATAACATCATCTTGGTAATTAATTTCCTCATTACCGTCATCCGTAATAAATCTAGATCTACAACTATTATCCAATTTACTTTTTTCAGATGTTAAAATTTCTATTGCATCCAGTGTTGATGATTTGCCTGAATTATTTGCTCCAACTAAAAAGGTTGCATCAGCAAAGTTTATTTCAACATTATTGAGTTTGCGAAAATTTCTAATACACAATTTACTTAATTTCATACACTTACTTATTTAATATCGTAATTCTTTATCATTCACACTCCAATTAAACATTGCCTACAATAAAATCTTTCAACTCATCAAACGTAGTATTAATAAATGTGTTATCTGCCATTTTACTAGTATTGATAGACTGAATTTCACTATATTGCTTACGTACAAAACGGAGGTCAAAGGCAAGTCTAAGATCATCCTTTGCCTCTTTCCCCCTTTCCCCCTCTATTTGCTTAGCATCTTTCGCTGTAATGGTGCGCATTCCTATTATTTCATACACATCACGTATTCCTTTGCCTTTGAAGTATGGCATGAAATAATGAAGATCTTGCAACGGAATAGTTGTCGGGAAGTGGCTACCTGTATAGTAGAGTGTGGCTTCACCATCCATAAAACTTTGTAGATAACCCTTACGACTGCTGTTTGTCACAAGACCTATCAACACGCGATTACCGACACCAACGAAAGAACCTTTCTGTGGTATTACTTTCGATATGGTTTCATGCGATTTATTTTGAATAAGTACTTCTATGAATTGCTCTAAAAGTAGTCGGTTATGAGTATCCTTGGGACGAAGTGGGAATGCTCCAATATTTACCTCATCTATAGTCTTACGGAACTTAGATACGGCAACATCAGTTGGTTCACCATCACCCGGGAACAGGATATAACCGCCTATCACTTCTTTTTTCAAAGCATCCGATTGGCAATCTTTATAATAGATGGCATCACGGTATCTGTGCATCTGGTTGATTGCATCTTCGGGTGGAACATCGACTCCATTTTTATCCTTTCCATCAATGCGATATTTTGCATCAAACAGGTAAGTCATTTTCATTCCTTCTTGCAAATCGTTTTTGGTAAGCTGCAACACAATGTCCGGTTTCTGAGGAACAGTTGGCACTACTAAGTCAGTTATACCGACTGAATTATTTTCATGTTCAGAACTCTTCGGATTATAGATTAACTCCGCCAGTTCTACATTATCTTTCTTGAAAAGGATGCGCGAATGTTCTCCCTTACCCAAATCCCATGTAAACAGACCATTCATTTCCATACGGTTTCTATGGTCTATATCTTTATCAGATAAGTGCAGCTTTTCTTTTACTATATGGCTTACTTCTATGAAACACCAAATTTCATAAAGCGTTGCTATATCTTTGGTCTGCAAGCGATATATACCATCGTTCAGTGAATAGGAACGTTGGAGTAGGTTCCACGTGCGATATACCTGACTATATCCGGTAGCCTTTTGCAGAACCAAACTTTCTTGATTCATTCCTTTGTAGTTTCCTACAGTGCGAAAAAAAGGATTTCGCTGTAGGTGCTTCAGTGTCGTTAACGTGACTTGCATATCGTCCTTCATCACATCGGAAGCATTCTTCACAGCTTCTATACGCTTCTTCAAGCCTTCATACTTATCGGCAATTTGCCCAAGTGCAAATTTCAGGAACCTGTTTTCTTGTGTATCATTTGTCCAAACATGTTCCTCTACACGGTATAAATGAGCACAGTCATTCCTGTGTTCTGCCAATTCGTTTTCTATGTAAGAGGGGATAAATGTCAGCTTGTCTGCACGTTTGTAAGCATCCTTTCCATGTAGTCGATGCCGTGGGCGGTCAATGATATTTTTACAAGCCTTTATGAATTTCTGTTGTTCATTGGCAAATACGCTCCACCAAATTATTTCTGGGGTATTTCCGCTTGTATCGGGCGAAAAGCCATGAAAGGTTCTTCGCATATAATCAAGTGAAAGCATTCTGTACTCTTGCTCAATATCCTCGATAATGGTTTTCCAATGCTCGTGATAGTTGAGCTTTGTGCTTAACACTTCAAATGAGAAAACAAACCTATGGGTCTCTGTCCCTACTTGATATATGAATTGTATTTCACTGTGCCCAACCTCATTGCCATAATTCAGGAAACCGGCTAATATCTGTCTGCGAAAAGAAAATTTCTCATTTTCATTTTGAAGGATGGAACCGAACTGTGCTTTTTTCACATAGTCCTTGAATTCAATCCAAATAGGATAATCGACATTATCAAAAAATACGGCAGGAGCTTTTTGGCTGTTCTCAATCGTAACTCTTTCTCCAATATGGTTGCTTAGAGAAACAGATACTACTCCCTCCGACCAAGAATAAATAGAGTGTAGTCCTTCTTCTCCCACATTGCTCTTGGCCTTACGCCAAATGTCATCGAACTTTGTACATTCGACAATCATTTCGAAATCCTGATGTTTTATGGTAAGCAGTTCCATCGTCTCTTGCAGATATCTGATAGTTTTAGCTCCAGAAACTTGTATAACCGGATGACAATCGTACTTGCATTTCTTTCAGTTTGGCTATGGAAACAGATTCTATTTTCTTGTCTTCTCCAGTCAATGCCAACAACTGCGTTTCGATAGTGGTAATCAACTTTTCAAGAAATGAATGCTTGACTTTTGTATCGTCTCCTTCAATACGCGACAATATTTTCATGCTTGTTATTTCATCCAATGCAGTTGCTATGACTTCATCCTCACTGAACTCATTTCCGTTTTCATCCTTACTGTATGGCAAGTTGTTTACCACATAAAGCAAAAATTCATTTCTTGTACGATAGGCAATCTTGAACGGTGTACCATTAAGGACATCATTTACTGCTTGCAAATAGGTTAGTACCTTGTTGCAAACCTCCTCATTATCGGCATAGACATCCACTCCTTCTACGGCTGTGCCGATAAGCATATCACTATTTAACTTACCAATGCGTTCATATTTGCTGTCCAATCCGGCATACAAATCTACTTCATTCATTTCTATGGTCATGGCACGGTCAAGTACTTTTCGGGAAAAAGAAAAGGTCGTTTCATCCATATTTACTGTACCAACTACGATTAGATTTTGTGGTATGGTTATGCCTTCTTCCAAGAAACGCGTTCTTAATGCATCATTATCTTCTGTCAGTTCAGCGGTCAATACCCGATACCAATCTTCCGTACTTTTCTTTAGGATGGGATCTGTTGTAATCGTACCATCTTCATTACTTTTGCGAGATTCTATTACGCTAAGAAATTCTGCAAAGTATTGTTCTACAGGAGCAAGATTCATTTCATCCAGACAAAGGAAATAAGGTACATCTAAGTTTTCCCAAGCCTGTGTAATAAATCTTAAAAAATCGCCAATCACATATATGGGGCTTCCACTGACACGACTAACATATCCCATGAGTTCGGTCGAATCGTGCCAATTAGGTTTTACTTGAATCATCTCAAAATTCTTAGGCTTTTGGGCTTTGTATTCTGTGGAATCTTCATCCCAACATGCACGAGCAAGTTCACGAACGATGCGGCTCTTGCCTGTTCCTGAAATACCAGCAAGCAAAATAAAGGGCTTAGTCTTGATGGCAGTAATAATATCCCTATATTTGTAGTATTGAGGATTGGAATCGTCATCTTTCTCTTTATCAAACATTTTGAAAATTTCCTTAGGAGAAATTATTGCTTTTTCTTGGGACATTTCCAAACTCCCATATTTTACAACATATTCAGCGAAATCAGAACTTGTAGGCAATAGTTCGTTCAATAATTCAGTAGAATAGTATTTTGACAAGTTGTTCTTAATTTCAGAAATCCCAATCTTTGAGACACTAAAATTATACATTCTACACAGCCATATAGCAAGAGCTATTTTACAATCTTTATTTGTGACATATTTCTTGATGTTTTTATAAAAGGCTCTATTTATAGACAAAACTCCATTTTGAACATTGAATAATGCCGCATCTTTAGTTCTACGTGGAAAATCATGTAAAACCGTAGGATTTGCAATAGACTCTTTGACAACGTTTACTGAAAAGAAATTACTTCCGACTTTGTAATCTTTTTCGTTTTTTATATCTGTGAAAAAGTTCGATGTATAATAAGAGCCGTCTATACTTACAATATCTCCTACATAATTAATAAATAGCTCTCTATCTTCTTTCTCTTTTGTATCGCAATTCTTGTTACCTTTTAAGACAAAACGATCTAATGCAAATAAATATCTGATGGCACTTATAAATTGAGTAGCACCTTGACTCGAAGGACTACTTGTATTGTGTGACAATACTTTATAAGCAGCCAATAGGGATTTTTTATCAATATAAGCCATATCTATTATTCATTAATTGGAAGAAATCTTAACAAAGCTGTTGCTGTAATCCAACCAAGTATTGGAGGAACAGCATTGCCAATAACTTTATATCTAGCAGCTAAAGGTATTGCGTTGAACAAATAGTCATCTGGAAATGACTGAATTCTTGCGCATTCCCTAACAGAATATCTCCTGTTTTCAATAGGGTGTGTGATTCCACATTTGTCAGGTTGTGCAGAAGCTGTAATTGTGCCACAAATTTCTCCAAAAGCAAATCGTCTGAAGAATTTTGGAGCATGGTAACGCTTCGGATTATCATAGATATTTCTAAATCGTGGAGTCAGCATTTCATAAGGTATATCTTTCCATGATCTCCCTTCCATACAAATTGCTGGTAAATGAGCATGAGAATATCCATCATGAAAATATTGAAATCCTTCAATACCATGAGCACAACTTCCGATTAAATCTACTGTTTGTTGTGTCCCTGGACTATATTCCCATACATCATTATCAGGTAAATTCTCCACACCTTGTAATATCCTACCTAATACCAGTTCCTCAATGTTTCCATAATGTTCGGATGGTATATTGTTTTCCCGAACAACTGTCTCCAATAAGTTGAAATTGAAATGCCCAAGATTCAATTCTCGATCTATTCCAACCATTAGAACACGATAACGTTTTTGGGGGACTCCGTAGTCAGAAGCGCAAACTAATTTGTATGATACGTCATACCCCAAATCTCCCATAATTCTAACTATTTCTTCAGGCACGCTATTGCCATTTGCAACGTGAGATGAAAGAATGCCTCTAACATTTTCAAATAAAAAGGCTTGAGGACGATGTCCTGCTTCAATTTTGGCTGCAATTATTCTATGGCATTCTTCAAATAGAGTACCTCTTCCATTTTCATCATCGACCCCTTGTCTTTTGCCTGCGTTGGAAAATGGTTGACATGGGAAACCTGCTAAAAGAATATCAAAATCTGGTATTTCGTTGGCATTAACGTCTCTAATATCGGCCAAAAGACAGTTAACTCCATCATTTGTTAATAATGGATTGGCATTATAACAAGATTGTGCGTCTTGATCAAAATCATTAGCAAACAAAATCTCAGTATTTAATCTATCGTAATTCTGTCCTCTGAATGTAAATCCTCCTGTAAATCCTAAATCAAGACCACCACATCCAGAAAACAGAGATGCTATTATTTTAGGCATTTGTATCTATTTAATTAAATGTTTTTATTGACCACAATAAGTCTTTGATATCTACTTCAAGTACTTTCGCAATTTCAACTAATGTTTCCAAGTTTGGTTGCATGGTATTTGTACACCATTTTGAAACAGTTCCCGGATCTTTTCCTAACTGTTCTGCCAGCCATTTATTGGTGCGTTTCTTTTCTGCTAAGACCACCTTCAAACGATTTATATCTTTATTCATACGTTCTGTGATATATTTTGAATGCAAAGATAATCATTATAATCGAAATCTTGTTCAAATTATAATGATTTCTCAATAAATATATGTCGAAAAACAACCTTATATTGAAATATAATTCAATATTTATTTTGCCATCTTGGATTCATTTTAACAAAAAAACATGATTTTACCTTACTTATCAAAGACGATATGGTATTTCTGAAGAATAAAAAGTTAATGACTTAAAGTCTGAGGCTTTCTCTTTCAATAATTTTGCGACCAACATCATTTGCCTATTTTTATCTGCGGTTGGCCCTATTGCTACTAACTTTAACGCAGTCAAGGGTAATTTTACCTCTATATAAGGCAATAGCAATCCATTTCGATTACGATAATTAACTTTATTATTAAACTCTCTACAACAAAACCTATATTCATCTTCATATTTATAAGCAGGGTTCTTTATATTGCTTGGGACAAAAGCTCGCAATAACATATAATTATCAAGCGCAATTTTAGTATCAACATTCTCTTGAACTTCTGTTTCCATTTTAAAATTTCCAACAATAAAATTCATATTTGTTTTATATACATGTTTTACGTACTCCTTCCATATGTTCATTTCTTCATCTGCTTTTTGCAGACTATCAATATATTCCCCCACTCCATATGTGATTTTCATTAGTGGTTCCTTATTATTTGAATTCAAGAAATCATTCAATTCATTTAAATCAAAACCAAGACAAACACCGCTGCCGTTTTGTCCATACATATTCCACATTGGCAAAGAATCAAAAGATTTTGAAAAAGAAACAGAATACATATTAGTCAAACTATTTTCCTCAATATTTCTATCCCAAATTAATTCATCTAATTCTTTCCTATCTAATTCTGTGATTCTCTGCCCTATTGGTATCGACAATTCCTTTTCTACATCGGGTAAAACTTCCCACATTTTTCCAACACCATATTCTATTTCTTCTGGATCATTCATATAAGAAATATGTGAAGCCCAAAATGTCATAAGAATTTTTTCTTTTGATGTATTATTAAGCATACTAGCCAATGTTCCTGCATTAGTATAGTGAAAAACGCATGAATCTACTATTCGTTGGATTTCTTGCCAATCCTCTCGTAATTTTTCATCTTTTCTTTCTAACACTTTCGCTAATAACTGTCTATCATCACCGTTCATATTATTTTCTATTTATGTGTTTATTTTTAGCTTCTGATTCGATATGATTTCTTTGCTCAAAATTCCTGAAATTACTATATTCTCGCTCACACATACCTAATCGCATCACCAAATCACTCCATCTTTTCACTGTTTCAATCTTTACCTTCCTCGTATAAACAAGCCCAATCTTTAGCCTGAAACTCTTTTTCAAAGGCTTCCAAATCCTCTTTAAGTCTCTCATGCTGGTCGTCTTCCCCATCATCACCACTCATCACCCAATCTATGCGAGTTGCATATATCTCCGCAATGCGAATTTGTTTGTATGCCTCTTTCATAGTCTCTATAGTTTCATCTGATAACTCCAACACATCAGCGTCATCCGGATAACGGTCATAATAACAATGATGGATTGAGTATAATACCGGAATCTGTTCGCCATCACGAATATCGGACATATATCGCTTTGTTGATTGGAACATTACTTTATCATCAAAGAATTGTCGATCTACATATTTTTGTTCTGCCCTAATGATTGTTTTATCTGACAAAAGAAAAGATTCCGCTTCTTCATAGCTTAAAAAAGACAAATAACCCATATAACTATGGAATGAACCAAAGCTATCTTTCTCATAAATAGTCCAATAATCCTTGTGGATTTTCTCCGGTTTTGGCCGTAAAGCTCTTGCAATATCACGCTCTATAGAATCCGCAATCTCACCAATTGCATATACATTCCTATCAAAATATCCTCCGCTCATAATTATAATTTTTCAATTTACTTTAGAATTAACATTACACCTCTTATCCAACACCCCACTAAACATATCCATTTCTCTCTTGGAAATCTCCAATCGTGTTGCCAGTTCTCTCCACCCTTTCACAACATTAGTAACCTCTGAAATAATCTGTTCAGTCGTTTTTCGGTTAAGCATATAATCTCCACAAGCATCAAGCAAAATACTGAGGTCTGCCTTGTTGGATGTTGCAGAAATAAGCAGACTTTGATATTCATTCTGAGTAGGATTCATATCGTATGCAGGAGAAAGCGTCCAGCCTTTTGCAGCCAAAAGAAAACCATGATTGCGGAAATGGTCATCGCTGTTGCCAATACAGATATTGAAAGCCACGCGACGATAGAGTTCCTGCAAATTGCGCTCTACATCCGTACAGTTCTGAATGATAAAATCAACTATATCCAGATAACCATGCCCTGTAGTCGCATTATCACCGTCATTCAGTCCCAATAAAGTCATTGCGGAAGCGAAATGAATCCTTTTTCCATCTTTGGTTCTGTCAAAACGCACCGAAAGCAATGTATGATATTTTTCGTCTGTGGCAAGAACTTTTGTTTTCGCTGCATTGATACCTGCTTTTACTGCAAGCAGATGGCTAAAATATTCCCAAAGCCCGGCATCATAATCATCTTTACGTGATGGAAACTTAGCAATGTACAGCGTTTTATCTGTATCTATCACACTTGCCTTCGGTCTTGCTCCACCCAATGAAGAACCAGGCTGCACAAGTTGCGTAATCCACTTTCTGTCTGGTAACACATTGTCTTCTTCGCTTCTCTCAATCTCCGCACTGGCTGCTCTCAATTCTCTAATATCTGTAAGAGGTGGAATCTTCAAAAACTCTCTCACATTTATAAATTCTCCATCAAGGTTTTCCTTGAAGCGGAAAGCACCCATCCGGGAGAAGTCATCAATACCGGTCAGGAAATCGAATGAAGACAACCTTTGCACAGGTCGTTTTTCTTCCATTGCTGCAATCTGCTCACGTCGCAATAACAGTGTCCGTCCCCAGCGGTCAGGCAAAGCATCAGAAAAACATCCGAATATATCTTTCTCTGGCTGTGTATATTGTTGTCCCGGATAATTGTTCAAATCATCGCTCAAAAACAAATCGCCATGCTTTTTCAACCACTCATTGCTAAACGCAAAACAATAGCTGTCCGAGCCACGAAGTGACTCATAGCCCAACTCGCCAATGAGTTCTATCTCTTTCAGCCAGTCAAAATCGGCATATACATATAGTTTCTTCATAGCCTACTCCTTTTTTGACGCACGTTCCCTTGTCTTCAAACTCAAATCCTGCAATGCTTTCCCCAATTTATCTTCTTTCGCCAGCCACAAAATATCATCGTCAAGCTGTAAGGCATACAGCACACGCAAATATATACCAATCGCTACAGTCGGTGCGCCTTTCTCTATTCTAGCTACAGTCAACGGAGAACAAGTAGCACGTTCCGCCACCTGAGCCACACTCAGATTCCTTCGTAGGCGAGCCAATTTAATCTGCTCACCCACTATTTGCATTTTTTGCTCTAATTTTCGGGGCAATTTAGTACCCATTGTATTCTTTGCCATAGTCAACTCATCATATAATATGCAAAGATAATGCTTTTTCTTTATTTAATGATATATTACATATAAAAAAACACACATCATTGCATAATTAACCATGCATATAATCCATTTTCAAGAAAAAAATCCCCAAAACCAAGTGCTATTATATTGTTTGTTGTCACTATATATACCTATTAACGAACAAAATATTATTTGTTATACAGATACAATCTGCTCCTCATCACACATCACATCAAAGAACAATTCTGCTTGCCAAAAGAAAAACGACTTTACTTTATCCTTTGTATCCATGTATACGTCCATTAAAGTAAAGTCAAAAAGAGGGAGAAAGAAAGGATTGCCTTATTTTTCTTTTGGTCAGCACCATTATAATACACTACATCATCTTCAACCTTGGAGAAACAACCAGCAAAATAACCGCGAATATCACCACCAACAAAATGCGATGCAATATATCCCATACTTTCCACAAACACACCTCCCAATCAGCCCTTCAAAAATGATTTTGCACAAAGTTTTTCACTTGCTTTCATAATCCGAAAAATGCACTAATTTTGTACTCGTTCAGCGAAGAAAAAGAAGTGCAAAACAGACTTTTCTACCATTTTATTTATAAAATATTGGTAGTCAACTGGTCTAATATGCTGCATCGGCAAGTAAGAGGTGATCACTTATGATTAAGGTATATAATCAACACTTATTCAGGAGTTCATATTTTGAGCGCCTTTTTTTAGTTTTATGAGCGATAGCCATCATTTATATGAGCATTTTAAGGAAGTAACGTTCATTTTATACTTGATTAAGATTACTATATTTTTCAATGTCTCAAGATACGGAGTAGATAATTCTCAACAAATCAAAAAATAAATATTCGCTGACCGAATAAAATGCTTCAAATTATCTATCTTCATAACAAATAAGTTTCATTGATTAAAAGCATTATTAATTAAATCATGCAAAGTTGAATATTGAGCATCGTATCTTGTTTTTGAAGTGTAACCTTTTTTGGTAGAACAAAGACTATTACTATCAATTTCATATTCAGTTATGAAATTCACGAGAATATACATCTCGGATGTGTTTACATTTTTATACACATTTTGTTCTATTTCGTCAGCTGATACAACAGAACAAGTACCCCCTATAGAAAACAAGTGCTGGTCAGTATCATTCCTATGATGAAAGAGAAGATATCCCAACTCACTCAAATGTTCTATTATCTCCATTGACTCCTTTGTATATTTTATTCCAATGGCTATTTTTCCAGTAGGCATGAAATTTAAACTCTTTATATTATAATTTTCCATCATAACCATCAAAACGCCACATTTACCCGAAAGCGATAATGATGGTTTTGATCGTTGGCCTACTTCTGTAAGTATAGTATCGGGATCATCTCCAATCGCTACTTTTTCCACAAAGAAATATTGCCTTAACTCAGTTAACAACGTCTCATTTTCGTTTTTATATTTTAAATCTTTATCTAGCGCCAAAGAAAAATAGTCATCCCTGTGGTATGGTTGATAAAGTTTTCCTAATACCATTTGGAAGTTGACTTTGATGTACTCTTCTCCATTTACTCCTTGGCGTGCTGTCATCGCATAAAACTCAAAACGTGTTTTTAGCATTTCTTGAATTTCTTCTCGGAACCTCTTACGAACCTTTTGTTTCCACAGGTTCTTAGAACTATCACAGTCTTGTGCATAGAGCGAAACAACATATAAGAAATTTACGTCGTAGTGGCTGATAAGCAAAGTATCACGATCAAACAACCGGTTTTCAAAGTGACGTGAAATAAACGACTTCTGCTCATTCTCTGTCGTATAAATGTCCTGGGCATACGAAAGTTCATTATCCATCCTTGCACTGATAAAAAAGTTGGGCACAATGTTATATCCCTCGGTTAGCCGGCTGCGATAACATTTTTCCTCTTCTTTATTATCTAGGAATAGATTCATATTCCACTGTATCACATTTCGTGCATAGGTGTATTGCTTGTAGACAGACTCATCTGAAATGGAATTTCCAAGCTTATAATACTTGCTATCGCCAATGTAGTATATGGTTTTATCGTTCGTATTGGTAAGTCCAACATCCGCATAGATATGGTCTACCCGTTTTCCATCTTCTTGATCTTTAAGGCCTCTTGGAAGCATCTCCTTTTTATCACCCACCAATTCATCAATCATAGCCTCAAACACAATGTTGTAGTTTTGAGCTATTAAATACTCTTGTAGCTCACTGGCAACAGAGATATTATGTGACTTATCGAAAAATGCATAACATAGCCCCCACAACTCTAAAGACTTATCAGAGAAATATTTATATTCAATTTGACGGAGCCGAACCTTACCAAAACCATTTAGATAATTATTAAACTTTGCTCCCGTTATCAAATCAAATCCTACGTTCATGGATACAGGAAAACCATATTTGTCATTGATATAACGAAGAATAGAGAAAAAGATAACCAATAATTCTTCATCAAAATTTATTTGTCGTTTCTTATTTACAGGATTCAAATAGAAAGGAACATTATTTTGTACAATAGTCGTGCTATGAGCAATTGTACGTGTCCAATTTATTTTATTATGACCTGAATGAATATTTTTCAAAACAGTCATAAAGAAGCTTTGATTCTTTCGGTTAAACTCAACCAATGCTAATAGCACCTCTAAATAGGTATTAGTCATATGACGGTGGCTTATACCAGCCTGTGCCATCTGTTTATGGTATACTATATCGTTCTTGGGGTTGTATTTATTAAACACACACAATGAGCGATATATCCACACTGCAAACTCATAGATAAATTTTCTTTCCTCTTCTGTTAGTTCTTCTGCCTTTTCCACATGAATGATTGTAGCTGGGGCTAGATGAGAAAATACCATCCCATTCCTATCAATAAGTACCTTCGGCAAAAAGAAGACGCAATCCCTTATATGCGGGTTATATAGATAGCCTACATAATTTACCACGACTTCATGGCTGACATTTTCCAAGAAGTCGAGTCCCTTTAATGCATCTTTTACATCCGAAGCTTGGTAATGGTAGCCTTCAATCAAAATTCTCATTATCTTATTTTTTCGATTGTTATATCCAAGTTTGCAGCATTTACTTTATTAATAAAGTCTTGAATATTTCCACTGCCAATCTGAGTCGATACATAAATTGATTCTCCATTTGATAATATCACCTGCTTAGCTCTTTGATTCGGGTCAGACGAGCCAAATATTCTTGCTTCAAAATCAGACTGAGTTTCAACCAAATGCCTTATTGTACAATTTAAGCTCATCCATCGATTACGCACAGAATCTGCATTCATATCCGAATGATCTCTGCAGAATAATTCTATAGTACGTTTTACTAATTCTCCTTTACCATATTCACCATCTCCGTTTATAGAATACTTTGAATAGTCTCGTTGTGATGTAGGTATCCCTGCTATTTCATCCATTTCTGTTTCATCAGCAATAGAATCCGTATCTTCCGTTGTTAATGGAACTATTCCATTAGCCTCCATGAATGCATGTAATATCGCTTCACGCTGTAAACCAAAAAATTCCGTAAAGACAACTTTCTTCGTGCCATTTCCCTCCTTAATACGGAAGATACTTCTGTTATCGTCAGCATAATCTTTATAAACATCATTCCATAGGTAGAACAACACCTTTGAAACGAATTGGTCACAACTGATTGAAGTGCCGTTTCCTGCAGGTTTTGCAAACCAATAGCCAATCTTTTTATCTTCCGACCCTGTTATTTCATCTATTTTATTATTGATAACCGAGATAAATTGCCACCAATCATATTTACTTGAGCCTATTTCAATAATAAAATCTTTGTTACCTTTTTCGATTGGCATATATTCCCAATCCCAGCGACGCTTAAATGCACTATCAATAGGAAATAATGATTGGTCGCTGGTATTCATTGTCGCCCAAATATATAGATTACTTGGCAAACGCATCTCAACGCCATTCTTTATCTTTTCAGAAAGATTTACAGAGTCTTTAAATTCCCCAGTCAAAAACCTTTTTATATCATCATCTGGACAAATGGCAAACTTTGACTCACCGTTATCTCCACGGTCTAACAACTGGAATAAATCACCAAAAATCTGAGCACAATTACCTCTATTGATTTCTTCAATGATAAGATAATATGGCGAAGCCTCTCCTTCATTGACCAATCTCCATGCATTAACGTATGCTTTAAGAAAAGCTTGTGGTACATATTTATAAACAATGTGGGATTCATTTGATTTTGCAAGATATTCTTCTCCCACGGCCATTCCTTTATCAAACTCTACTGTGTAGCTGTCAGACATACCGCAAGCGCTCAAAATAGCCTTCTTATCTGCGATACTCAGTTGTTTCAATGAATACCAATACTTCGCTCCAAACTTCTGAGATGAATAAGGGACACCATGTTCTTTAAACTCAGTAAGCTTACTTATTAATTCATCTTTAGTATACAATTTTTCCTCATATCCCTCCATGGTGGGCTTATACGCTCCCACAAATGTGGAGTAATCACTATCAGGGTGAAATGTAGTACGGATACGATTAGTGCCGTTTGTGTATTCTTCTATTTTATTGGATTTTCCCGTACCGGGCGCTCCATAGTAAATTACTTGTAAACAGTCAGCAGAATCTTTTATACTCTCAGAGTGATTTTCACCAATATTACATTGAGGAACAACAATATCATTAAAATAATCAAAGAACACTTTTTTATCCAACTTGTCTGTTGGAACTGGAGGCAATGTTTTTTTTTGATAATTCACCTTTAGCGCAATAGTTCCATCAGCCTCCACAGATATATCAGAGAATAAATTTAGCATATTAGCAATTATATCTGCATTACCAAGCTTGATATCAAAGGTACTTTCTAATGCATCCTTTAATGTTGTTTTTTTACCCGCTTGAATTATATCCATTAACAAAGAGTTTAAAACAAAAATCCCATTATTATCCTGAATACTGTCGGTATATGGGTTTGGTATATAATACCTTCTTACCCAACCTTCAATATAAGATTTAGCCTCATCAAAATTTAAAGCATGATCAAATCGAGGATAAAAGTTTTCAGAATCTTCATAATATAATCCTAGTTGAGATGCTAATTGATACGCTGTTCTAAAAAAGTTCTGACTTCCATCCCACATTTTCCAGTGGTTATTGACATATTCACGCGCAGCATCTTTCTTCATTATAAAATAAGGAAGAATAGCTGTAAATTCACATACTTGTTTAATAGTGACATTTCGCCACCTACAAATTGGATCAGCCATAATTATTTGTCAATTAAATTATTGAAACACCATATTTTGTTATATCTAATTGTCTCAAAATAGCCATTAAAACATTCACTACAATGCTATTGCCCGCTTGTTTGTAACAAGCCGCATCTGACACAACTATTTTAAAAGAATCATCAAATCCCATTAAATTTAAACATTCGCGTGGAGATAATTTTCTATATCTACCTAAATGAGGAATGATTTCATTACTTTCACTCATGTTATATCCCCCCTCACAATCTTTTGTAAGTGCGTATTTTTTTACATTATCCGTCAGATAGTATTGTTCTTCAAAGTCAGAAGTATGGAATACATGATTATCAGTCGCATCAATCTTTTCCGATTTTCCTATTGGATGATATATGAAATCTCCATGCCAATTAAATTGCTGATTTCGTTTCTGACATAATGCTATATCACCATTAACTTGAGTGTAACTTTTAATATGATTTATCGTCCTTGTTACAAAGAATGCTCCTTTTTGCTTAAGGAAATATTTTGTATCAACGCATGATTCCAAAAAATCATACATGCTTTTTGTCAATGGGATAGGCTTAGGGTATTTAAAATCACATTCCGTTTTAAAGCCTATACAAAAAATTCTATCTCTACTTTGCGGAATACCGTATTCTTTACTATTCAGAACTTGATAATAGATCTGATAGCCACAATCTTCCTCAAATGTTTTTCTAATAGTTTTCCATGTTCTACCGTTGTCATGATTCAACATACCCTTGACGTTCTCAAAAATGAAAACTTTCGGTCGACATTCAATCACAATTCTAGCAAATTCACTGAATAAAGTACCTCTAGTATCTTCAAATCCACCTCTTTTACCTCTGATTGAGAATGCTTGACATGGAGCGCCACCAACAAATAAATCTACTTTATCTTTAAATGGCTTTGCATCAAAATCATGAATGTCATCATGCCAACGTTCCTCTAGTAGTTTGTAGTTTGCCATGTATGCTTTCTTACAATCAGAATCAATATCTCCTGCAAATTGAATTTGATAATTCAATCCTAATCTTTGAAAAGCATGCTCAATAGCACCAATGCCACTAAATGAAGTTCCGATACGAATAGTTCGTTCAGGAAATTCAAATGCATGATTTAACCAAGTATAATCATTATCAATATTATCTTGGGTGTTTTGTATATTCGCGTATTTATTAGTCATTATCTACTCCATATTTAGTAATATCCAATTGCTTTAGTATAGAAATTAATACGTCCACAACGATACTATTTCCAGCCTCCATATATGCGGCTGTGTTACTAGTGACAATGTTAAATGTATCACGAAATCCCATTAGTCTATGACATTCTCTAGGTGTCAATTTTCGAATTCCGTTTATACCCTTATTTTTATTAAAAGTGACATAATTATCAACTCCTGCTCTGTGCATTTTATGCATAGAATGCAAAAGAGGTCTTGCTACATCTAAATCTGTTTTTGTTGAAGTCTTAAAATTCTTAGTTCCACCTGCTAAAACATATTTGGCAACTTTTTCAGATAAATAATATTTATCTTCGACTTCGCTAACAGGGAAAGTAAAACGATTAAAATCATGTTCCCCTAATTCTTTACATTTACTTTGTACATTATAGAAACAAGAGTCCGACCAATCTTCTAGAAAATCATACATGCGATATTTCAACTCAATTGGTGCAGGAAACTTAAAGTCTGTTTTTTCTCTAAATCCTATACAAAACAAACGTTCTCTATGCTGCGGAATACCGTAATTTTTACTATTTAATAATTGGTAATGAATATCATAACCACAATATTCTTCAAATGTATTTTTTATAACTTCCCATGTTCTCCCATTATCATGAGTTAGAATGCCTTGAACATTTTCAAAAATAAAAATTTTAGGACAGCATTCTTTAACAACACGTGCAAATTCTCTAAATAGAGTTCCTCGTGTATCCTCAAACCCTCTTCTAAAACCTACCATTGAAAATGCCTGACAAGGTGCACCACCGACAAATAAGTCTATTATTCCGTTATATGGTGTTGCATCAAAATTGTGTATATCCGTATGCCAAGCTTCCTCCCTTAAATCATAATTAGCAAAATATGCTTTTTTACAATTTGGCTCAATGTCTCCAGCAAATAAAAGATCTGTATTTAAATTAAGCCTTTGAAATGCATGTTCTATCGCACCAATGCCACTAAAGGTGGTTCCAATACGTATTATACGGTTGGGGTATTCAAATATCTTATCCAACCAATTTGGACCATTCCAATCAATGTTATCTATTGTGTTTTGAATATTCATTCTACTATCTTTCTTTCTCATCAGTTATCAGCTCCTTCATGTTTACTCCAAGCACTTCACTGATGCGTTGTAGCGTGTCAAGGCTAGGTTGAACACGGTTACAACAATAGCCATTAACAGTGCTAAAGCTTTTTCCTATTTTTTCAGCTAATAGTGTTTGAGACATTTCTTTCTCAACCAAAACGACCTTAATTCTATTCAGTTTCATAAACTTTTGGATTGACGACATTAAAACCTTATACAAAAATAGCTAATTTATTCATAGAATAGTGTGTTTAATACGATATTTATATATTTTAGTAAGATAACACAACGTAAAGCTTGGAATAAGTTTTCAAAACTGGTAGAATCTATAAGTTGATATCTGTTCTAACGTATGTATTTTCATGTTCAAAAAAGCTAGTATACAACTACTCTATACTCAGAGAGAGATTCATTTATATACTTGCTCTAAACAGTATATATGTAATTAAGCCAATAACCAAAATAGAAATAGCCATATTACTATATAGCGGACTCTTCTGCTTGACTTTTTCTTTTTTGCTGTTTGCTGGCTTATCTACTCGATTGTTGTCTCACATTGATAAATTAGATTCTGAAGGCTGTTACCTGTGCGACATGGAGAAATACAATGAGGCGGCAATCTCCGGCTGGTGCGTAATACGCGTGTTGCCGGCAGAACTGCTGACGTTTAAGACTGTGCGGCTCGTTATTCGGGCAATAAAAATCATAACTAAAAAAAATAACAATACAGAATGTCATTACAAAACAAGGGGGTAGATTCTTTTTCGTTGAACATCGATTTTTTCGTTATCGAAAAAATTGCTCTGATTGAGGCAGAGCATGGCTGGAAAGGTTCGCTGATAACATTAAAATTACTTTGCAGAATAGCAAGGAAGGATTTTATTGTCGTTGGGATAAAGATATCTGTCTGCTCTTTTGCCGGAAAGCCGGAATAGAGGTCGATATTCAGTTTATGGATACTCTGTTTCAATCTCTTCTAGAAAGAAATTTCTTTGACACAAATTTGTTTCATAAATTTGGTATATTGACTTCCCGCAGCATCCAAATTCGTTTCTTTGAAGCGACAGTCCGCCGCCGAAAAATAAAGGAAAGTATAGTAGAGGAAAATAAATTTACAACAGCAGCAACACGCGTGCGAGGAGCCGGAAAAAGAACCGGAGAATCTGAATGAAGAACGTGAACAATGGAAAGAAGCCTTGCTGGCGGACGAAGACTGGCAGGCAACGCTGCCGGCACCGTATTCTTCCGGAAATTCCGGTCACCCCGAACGTCCTTCAAGAATCCGGGAACTGATTGAAACCGGTCAGCGTGTCACCGAGATAGCCCTGAAAATCTGTAATTCGCAAGCCGTATGAGTTTGGATAACAGATTACGGCTTGCCGTCGAAGAACGCCGGGTATCGACATACCCGCTACAGGAAATTCTGCCCTACGTGAATCGTATTCTCCTGCAGACATATGCCCTGGTCGGTTTCAAACCTCCCAGCGAGCATGATCTGGGGCTTTTGATAGCCAAAGTCGCCACCGACCAGCAAGAGTCTTATCCTTCTCTGACTTTGCAGGAAGTGGAACTCTGCTTTGAGCTGGGTGCAAAAGGCGAGTACGGCGACTTTATGGGACTGAACCTGCGCACCATCACTCGCTGGCTGAAAACATACCAGACAAGCGAATTGCGTTACCGTGCGGTTGTGGAGCGTGAACGGCAGGTGTTGGTGAAACAGCAAGCGATGGCGATTCTTTTGAAAGAGTTTTTTGACAAAGTGATTGAGGAAGAAGGAGAATTGCTTATGATAACGTAAACCGTGATTCAAAGAATATATTTTATTGGGTTACATTACTGTTCATAAAATCAGGAACTATTTATCTATAGCAACAATTATCTAAAATTATGCATAAAAGCCTACAGGCAGGGAGAAAAATCATACCTTTGTATTAACCCAATAATATTGAACAATATGGCTGCAAAACTTGAACAACGTATAACTCAACATAGAAAGTCAAAGATTGACCTGCAAGATGGGGAGAATAATCAACAAAAACGAAACCATTCGGATAACCCTATATTTCTTTTAATATAAACCGGAATATTCATATGGATACCCTTTCGAAAGAACAACGACACAAAAACATGGCTGCCGTACATTCTACCAATACTAAGCCGGAAATAATAGTAAGAAAGTATCTGTTTTCCCGTGGATTCAGATACCGTTTGAATCACCCTAGGTTACCAGGGCACCCCGACATCGTTCTACGCAAGTACCGCACCTGTATCTTTATAAACGGTTGTTTTTGGCACGGCCACGAAGGTTGTAAATATTTTGTTATCCCAAAATCGAATACAGAATTCTGGACCAAGAAAATCAACCGTAATATTGAGCGGGATAAAAAAGTACGGAAAGAACTTATCAAAATGGGATGGTATTGTATTACCATATGGGAATGCGAGCTAAAACCCAAAATACGCGAACAGACTCTTACCTCATTACTGTTCACTCTTAATCATATCTTTCTGAAAGATCACACAGTGAGCTATCCTATTAATGAAGATGAAGAATCGTCTATGGTGGCAGAAAAGGATATAACATTTTATGAAACAAAGAATAAGAATACGTTTAATTCAAATAAAAAATAGGTAAAAGAAAACTAAAAAAACGGGACTGCCATCTTTCCCAAGACACAATCCCGCTTCAAATCTAGAATAAATAATAGAGAAGGTTTACGGTTACTTTTCTCTTCCGCCACCCAGTGCATGATAAAGGTTTACCACACTCTGTATCTCAGAAAAACGGTTGGCCGTTTGTGACAGTTGCGCACTCAGTAAAGATTGGCGGGCGGTCAGGACTTCCAGATAAGTAGAAGTACCGTGCTCCATCAGCAGAGAGGTGCTTTTCAAGGCCTTTTCCAGCGAAACGATCTGCTTGTCGAACAAGATCGTTTTCTCCCGGCTTGTCTGATAAGCAACCAACGCATCGTTCACTTCGCTTCCGGCATTCAGTAAAGTCTGCTGAAAAGCCAGGCTGGCTTCTTCCTGTTGTGCCTGCGCGATGCGGTATTGGGCAATGACCTGTCCACGGTTGAACAAAGGCTGTGTCAACGAGCCGACTGCCGAAGCCAGGAACTTACCCGGATTGACAATCATCGCCCCTGCCGAGTTGGTCCAACCCGCACTCCCGCTCAGCACTACGGAAGGATAAAAAGAGGCGCGGGCCTGATTGGTTCCATAGAACGCTGCTTCCAGTGAACGCTCTGCCGAACGGACGTCAGGACGGTTGGATAACATCTGAACAGGAACACCTACCGACAAGTCCTCCGGAAACTGTTGCTCATCCAATGTGCCCCGTTCAAAATAACGGGGCGTCTCGGCCAGCAGCAAAGCCAGACTGTTCTCCACCTGATTGATCTGCTCTTTCAGATCGAGGGCGGATGCCTGTACCTGATAATAAGCAGCTTCCATCTGTGACACGGCCGCCTCATCAGCCATGCCCGCATTCATCAGTGCACGGGTAGAAGAAACCGTTTCACGCCATGCCTCCTCCGTCTCACACGTGATGGCAAGCTGTTCATCCAGCATCAACAGCGTATAATAGGAATTGGCGATTCCGGCTACCAGCTGGGTCCGCACGGCCTGCCGGTAATCCTCGCTTTGTGCGTAAACCGCTTTTGCCTGCAGTTTAGCGTTGTGCATACGCCCGAATATATCAAGCTCCCAACTGGCAGTGACAGGCAGCGAATAAGTCTGTGTCGCCTTGCGGGTATCAAAACTGCTCACGGTACCTTGCGGAGACAAGGCAAACGAAGGCAGGAATGCCAGACGGGCGGACATCAAAGCCGCTTCGGCCTCCTTCACACGGAGCTGTGCCGACTGATAGTCAGTATTGTTCTGCAGTCCCTGTTCGATAAGGGCCTGCAACTTCGGATCGGAGAAAAGCTCATGCCAGTCTCTGTCACCTATTCCGGCAGTGTCGGCCGTCTCTATCCCTTCTCCGTACAAATTGTCGGGTACGGCCGTTTCCGGTTTATATTTACTGTATATACCACAACTGCTCAACAGAACAGTAACTGCGGATAACAGAATTATCTTCTTCATATTTTATTATTTTAGTTGTTTATATCAGACGTGCCACGCTCCGCATTACTTCTCTCCTGCTCCAGGGCCACCTGCACATCGGCTTCTTCTTCCATCGGCTTACGGATCTTCTCTTGTAAAAACTCGAAGATAATATAGAACACCGGAACTACGAATAACAACGCCAGCGTTCCGACTGCCATACCACCGACAACACCTGTTCCCAACGAACTGTTACCGTTGGCACCGGCACCGGAGGAGAACATCAATGGAAGCATACCGAAGATCATCGTAAGCACCGTCATCAGGATCGGACGCAGACGGACCTGGGCGGCAGAATAAGCCGACTCGACAATACCCATTCCTTTACGGCGGCGCTCTATCGCATATTCCGTGATCAGAATGGCCGTCTTCGCCAGCAAACCGATCAACATGATCACCCCTGTCTGCAGGTAAATATTATTCTCCAGTCCGAATATCTTAGCAAACAGGAAACTACCCATCAAACCGAACGGCACGGAGAGGATAACGGCGAACGGCACCAGGAAGCTCTCATATAAACAAGCCAGGATCAGATAAATAAGCAAAATACAAACCACATAGATAAACAGCGTTTTCGCACCACCGCTATTCGATTCTTCACGGGCCATACCACCATATTCATAACCATATCCCGTAGGCAGCGTCTGGGCTGCCACCTCTTCGATGACCTTCTGCACCTCACCGGAAGAATAACCTTCAGCCGGATTCACATTTGCCGTGATAGCGCTGTACAGGTTGAAACGGTTAGATACTTCCGGACCAAGCACCTTATTCAATGTCACAAACTGGCTTATCGGCGCCATTTCCGTTCCGTTGCGAACAAACATATTATTCAGCGACTGTTCGTCCAGACGATATTCAGGGGAAGCCTGCATCATCACACGGTATACTTTTCCAAACTGATTGTAATTGGATATATATGCACCACCACAATAACTGCCCAAGGCATCGAGTATGGTAGCCGGCGAAATACCTGCACGCTTACATTTGGCGGCATCGATATCGACCGACACCTGCGGGAAGTTCATCGCATAAGAGGTATATGCCATCGCAACTTCCGGACGCTGATTCAAGGCTCCCAGGAACTGCATAGTCGAGTTGTAGAAAGCCGTCATGTCGCCACCGGTCTTGTCCTGCAGGTTCAACTCGATGGAGTTACCCATACCATAACCGGGGATCATCGCCGGTTGGAAACTGAATATCTGTGCTTCCTTTATCGCATAGAACTGGGCATTCAGGCGGCCAACCACGGCATCCGACGAATGCTCTTCCCCTTTTCGTTCGCTCCAGTCTTTTAAACGAATAACGATCGTACCGTAAGAGGTTCCTTGTCCGGACATAAGTCCGTATCCTGCCACCTTTGCATAATGTTCTATTTCAGGAGTATTTTTCAATATATCCTCCAGTTTGTCCATGACCTTTGTCGTTTCACCTAACGTACTACCCGGTGAAGTGCTGACATTTACCATGATCACACCCTGGTCTTCCTGCGGAACGAGCCCTGTCTTGGTGCTCGACATCAGAAATGCCAGCAAAACAATAGCAGCTGCAGTCAACGTCCATACCATCCAGCGGTGATGGATAAAGAACATGACACCTTTCTTATATTTGCCCAATACAGCGTTGAATGAAGCGTTATAGGCTGCACGAACTCGTCCGTTAAGACTTTTCGCACTCTTATTTCCATCCGAAGGACGCATAAGTATGGCACAAAGTGCCGGACACAACGTCAAGGCTGAAATCATGGAAAGACCGACTGAAGTCGCCATCGTAATACCGAACTGCGTATAGAAAATACCGGATGTTCCTCCCATGAATGTCACAGGGATAAATACTGCCATAAACACGCAGGTACAGGAAACGATAGCCATCGTTACATCTCCCATCGCATCCTTAGTGGCAAGATAGGAGGATTTATATCCGGCATCGAACTTCGACTGCACCGCCTCCACCACCACGATCGCATCATCCACAACGGTTCCGATCGCAAGCACAAGAGCAAATAAGGTCAGGATATTGATACTGAACCCGGCAATCATCAGGCAAGCGAATGTTCCGACCAGCGAGACTATGATAGATATGGAAGGAATCAGCGTACTCTTGAAATCCTGCAGGAAGAAATAAACCACGAGGATTACCAGTAAGATGGCAATGACCAACGTTTCCACCACATTATGGATAGAGGCGAACAGGAAGTCGTTCGAACTCATCATCGTCACAAACTCCGTTCCCTTCGGAAGATCCTTCTCCATTATATTCATCTGAGCAGTGATCTTCTCATTCACAGCCGTTGCATTGGAACCTGCCACCTGGAATACCATGAACATAACGGCAGGTTTACCGTCCATCTCACTCTTGAAACTATAGGAAAGTGTTCCCAGTTCCACGTTAGCCACATCTTTCAGACGGAGCACCGAACCGTCGCTCTGCGAACGGACAACCGTGTTCCTGAATTCATCCACACTCTTCAAACGTCCGCGATACTTCATCGTGAACTGGAAAACATTCATCGAGTTCTCGCCCAACGAACCTGTCGGCGCTTCGATATTTTGTTCACCGAGTACGGCTGTTACATCCGACGGAACCAACCCGTATTGTGCCATCAATTCCGGTTTCAGCCAGATACGCATACTATAGGTATCGCCCAGCTCCATGACGTCGCCCACGCCTTCTATACGTTTGATCTGAGGGATCACATTGATGTCCAGATAATTGGCAAGGAATGTCTGGTCATAATTACCATCCGTACAGACAAACGAGTTGATCTGCAGGAAACTGGTCTGACGCTTCTGGGTAGTCACACCGATCTTGGTCACTTCGGCGGGCAACAATCCCTGTGCTTTGGATACGCGGTTCTGTACATTGACCGCCGCCATATCCGGGTCCGTTCCCTGCTTGAAATAAACCTGTATGGTAGCCGAACCGGCATTGGTAGCAGTAGACGTAATATACATCATGTCTTCCACCCCGTTGATACTCTCCTCCAACGGCATGATAACGCTGTTCATTACCGCTTCCGCATCGGCTCCCGTATAATTGGCCGACACATAGACTGTAGGCGGTGCAATATCAGGATACTGCTCCACCGGCAGTGTAAAAAGCGAAATAAGCCCCACAGCGAGGATCAGCACGGAAATGGATATAGCCATCACCGGCCGTTTTATAAATATATTACCTTTCATAGCATTACTTTTATTTTACTTGTGTTCCTTCACGTACCAACCCGGCACCCTCAGATACAATTTCATCACCGGCCTTCAAACCGGTCAGCACAACGTATTCGCGTCCGTCATTTATTCCGGCTACGGTAATTAACGTAGAAGTTGCTTTTCCGTCTACAACTTTATATACAAGGGTCTTATCCTGCATCTGAACGGTCGCCCCCTGCGGGATAACGATGCAGTCTTTATAGGTGCTCGGCATGATCACACTACCGGATGCCCCGCTGTGAAGCAGGCGCGACTCATTCGGGAAGACCGCACGGGCCACAACCGTACCGGTCTGCCGGTCGATCACGCCACTGATAGATTCTATTTTACCTTTCATCCCGTACAACGAGTTATCATTCAACTGAAGATCCACTTCCGGCATATTCGCCAGAGCATCGTCCATCGTCCCGTGCTGCCGGGTCAGAGCCAGAAGCTGGTTCTCGGTCATGGAGAAATAGACATACATATCCGAATTATCAGACACCGTCGTCAACGGCTGCTGGAGGGTCGGTCCGACCAATGCTCCGGCACGGTATGGCAAAGCTCCTACAACACCGTTCGTAGGGCTCTTCACCTCCGTATAAGACAGATTATTGCGGGCATTCACGACCTGTGCTTCCGCCTGCACCAATTGTGCCTTGGCTGTGAGAAACGTATTTTCAGCCGTTTTCAGGCTAAACTCCGAAACAACCTTCTGCGCATATAGTTCCTTCGAACTGTCATACGTCAATTCTGCTGTCCCCAATCCGGCTTTTGCCGCTTCCATATTGGCTATAGCCGTTTGCAAAGCTGCCTTATAAGGAACCTGGTCTATGATAAAAAGTACTTGGCCCCGACGCACTTTCTCCCCTTCCGACACACAGAGCTTCTCAATAGTTCCCGATACTTGCGGATAGATATCGATATCCTGCCGCCCCCGGATAGTCGCCGAGTAGGAAGTTGAAAGCTCTTTATCAGCCAACGCCACTTTCATCACAGAATAAGAAGGTTTCACTTGTACATCCGGTGTTTGCTTACAGGATGTCATCCACATCGTACAACCGACAATCCCTATCAGTCGTATCCAATTCCCATTTACTTTTAGCATACTATATTATTCTTTATAAAAATTGCATCAAAAGTAGACGATGCCGATAGATGTTTAATAACACAAAATTCCCGAATACTGTCCCATTTTCTGTATTACAGTTTTTTAATAGCCTAAACGTCAATCAGTAGACTTTTGGAATAAAAAAGATGAGAAATAGAATATCCCGGTTACTCATTTAATGCTCATCTTTACACCGATAAATGCAAACAGTATGGATAATAATGTAATAACAACGATAGACGTTGAGGATTTCAAGGACTTTAGTCACATGATAGATTATGTAGACGAGGATGTTGTAGCTGCCCGCAATCTGGAAGATATTTCTTACAATAATATTACCATCAGATTGAATTTCTTCCTTATTATTTCCTGTGTAGAAGGATGTATCCAGCTAGACATGAACAATAAGACCTATTTGCTTAACAAAGATGACATTATTATTTGTCTGCCGACCGCGATACTGAGCCAGACAAAATTCAGTTCCGGCCATAAGCTCAGGATTATGGGATTTTCTACCAACTTTTTACATCGTGTCGTAAAAAGAGAAGAAATATCCAACAATATCTTGTCTCATATTCATAAAAATCCTCTGCGGCATATTGAAGAAAAAGACAAATCGCCGGTTAAACTATATGAGGACCTTATTATAAAGAAAATAAACGATCCGTCTATCCATTATAAGAAAGATGTGTTACATTATTTATTTTCAGCCATATTCTGCGAGATGATGGCCGCAATCTATGAATATTCAGACACCGAACTAGAGAATGAAGAGGAACCGGAAACGGGTATAAAGAGGGCTTCTTATGTTTTCAAATGTTTCATTATGGAGGTATCGAAAGACAACGGATTCCACCGGTCGGTTTCCTATTACGCCGACCGTCTCTGCTATTCGCCCAAATACGTATCCTTTGTTGTCAAGCAAGCCAGCGGACGGACCGCTCTGGAGTGGATAAACGACTCTGCCATAGAACAAATAAAGTATCAATTGAAACATTCCGACAAATCGATCAAAGAGATAGCGGACGACTTCAATTTCTCCAACTTATCTTTCTTCGGAAAATATGTAAAGAAACATTTAGGTGTATCGCCTACCAAATATCGGGATGTGCCGGAAGATATAGGCATTTATTGAAAATGAAGAAAAGAGGCCGCCTGGTTAATGTGCGACCTCTTAAAATAAAAGCCGGATTGTCCTAAAATCCCTTTCCAAACAATCCTACAGTTTAATTATGAATAATAAATGCTTCACAAAGTATAGTGCCCTGCATTAATCCCCTAGTGTGTCTTTATAATCTGATACAAAGATAACGGGGAAACATGCCGGCATAGCAACGAATAGTTCCTCATAAATGTTCCATTTTCTTCCATTTACCATTTTTAAGAAATTTATCCGTACCTTTGAAAGGGCAAACAGGCCCTATAAAACAATGAACTTATCCGATAAAAACGATAGACATTATGGCAGATAATTATCTTGAGAAAAAGTATGAAGAGTTTCAGGCGAGAAAAAACGGAGCTGGTAAGAAAAAGACAAATTCCATTCACAAAATGCGGAGGGTATTCGTGACCGGCGGAGCCGATGGCATCGGTAAAGCAATTGTCAAAGCATTCCGAATGGCGGGTAACCGTGTAGCTTTCTGCGATACCAATGAGGTTTTGGGAAAAGAGACTGCCGAAAAAACAGGGACAACCTTTTATCATGCCGACATTTATGATAAAGAAGCACTTGACAACTGCATGCGCCATATCCTGCAAGAATGGGGCGATCTGGATATCCTGATCAACAATGCCGGCACCATCGGATATTCACCGATCACAGAAAGCAGTGTGGAAGATTTTGAGCGGATTCTGTCAATCAATCTACGCTCGACCTTCCTCACATCGCGATTATTGGCAATCCATCGTCAGTCTCAGGCGACTCCCAATCCTTACGGAAGAATTATCAATATCTGCTCTCCACGCAACCAAAATGAATCCGGAAATGAAGGTTATGCAGCCTCCAGAGGGGGTATTTATTCTTTAACCCAGACACTTGCCCTGTCACTTTCCCCCTATCATATTACAGTCAATTCTATTATGCCGGGTTGGATACAAACGTGCGGTTATGAAGATCTTCGCCCTGAAGATCAAGCCCAGCATCCTTTCGGCAGGGTCGGGAAGCCGGAAGACATTGCACGTATATGTTTAACTCTCTGCCAGGAAGAAAACGACTTTATCAATGGGGAAAACATTACAATCGACGGAGGCATGACAAAAAAGTTTACCTACTTTTAAAAAAACAACAAAACCTATTGAGTTACATTGAAAAACAACAAATCTGACGATTTATTATTTAAAACATCGTACCTTTGTCCCCAACACTAAATATTATGTACATATGAGACTGACACGCAAACAAACAATCTGTAACATCCCCATTCTAAAGATCAGGGATTATTTCGATCACATCAGACCCGCCAAGATTTCACCAGATATGATCCGCGAGCATTTTGAATTAAACCAGGAACAAACTGACGAATTGATACAGGAACTGTTAAATAACGAATACATCGAGCCGTCAGAAGGAAAATACCAACTGACAATTAAAGGGCATGCCCTTTGTGTAGCCCGGTATACCTCTCCCCTTAACAAAGCCAAAGCAGACAAACTTTTTAAGGAATTTATGGAGCGGGTTGAAGAGGTCAATACAAATGAATATTATTTGTATAAAGTATCCAAAATAGTCCTGTTCGGCAGTTATATCGATCCGGAAAAGACAGACTATTCAGACATAGACATTGCTTTCGAACTGAGTCCTAAAATAAAAAATCACAAAGAATTCGATAGACTGAACGACCTGCGCCTTGCCGAAGCCGAAGCTGCCGGAAAAACTTTTACATCTTTTATCGACCAGATAGGATATACCGAACGTGTTGTAATACTTAAACTGAAAAACAAAAGCCGATACATCAGTCTCCACCGTATGGACGACGCTATACTGAAGATTACAAAAACCAAGCAAGTTTATCCCTGAAAATCACCTGATATCTGAGATTCCTTTATATATTTGTTTCCTGTAAATAAACAGTATGTATCATATATAAAGTTCGAAGATCATGAAAACGAAAACATTCATAGCACTGGCACTGATCATTTGCTCCATTTCTTTTTGTAGTTGCGGAAGTTACATGACCAGCAAAAGTGCTATCATGAAGATAGAAAAGGGGATGACCAAAAAGGAGGTTGTCAGTTTACTTGGAGAACCGGATTTCCGGCGCTTCGACGAACAAATGGAAGAATGGGAGTATAAAAAGATAAATGCACTCACGTCGGAAACAACCATTGTCATAGTTGACTTTATCAATGAAAGGGTCAGTAATATGAACTCTTTCAATGGTGACAACTATCCTACTCCTCCTGTAGCCGTTTTCCCTCCCAATGACGGCAATTACGGAGAACCATATCCTCCGCACCCGAATGGTCACGGAAGACCTTCGAGAGCCGTAAATGAAAGAGAGTTTCAGCAACTATACAATAAAGTCAAACAGAAACCTTTTAAAGACGACCAGCTGGAACTTCTCGAAATGGGAGTTTCCAATAAATATTTTACTTGTAAGCAGTGTGTACGTCTTATGTCTATTTATACATTCGATGACGACAAACTGGAGGTATTGAATATAGTTGCTCCCCAAATCATCGACTTCGAAAATCAGGAAGAAATCATCAAATCTCTGAGTTTTATTTCCAGCGAAGAGAAAGCTGAAAAAATACTACGCCGGGCAAGAAAATGAATAAATTCCATCTTTTTTCTTCCGCGGTCACGCATGTACCGCTACCGGAGAAGTTCACCTATCCGTTTCATTACACGCCCCATCCATTATGCAGGATGGCTGCAGAAGAAGTACAAAATTACCTGCAATGTAAAAAAGACTGGGAAAGCGATCTGAAGCAAGGCAAGATGTTCGGTGTCCTGATCGTACAAACATCTGCAGGGGAGGTCGGGTACCTGGCTGCTTTTTCCGGTATCCTGGTTGGAAAAAACCTGCATGAGTATTTCGTTCCCCCCATCTATGATCTGCAGCAGCCACAAGGATTCTTCAGTATCGGAGAAGAGCGGATCTCTGCCATAAATAGCCGTATCGAACAGCTTCAGTCTTCCCCTGATCACCTGGCTGCCTGTCAGAAACTGGACGAAGCTGTTGCTTTGGCTGCCAAAGAGATTAATGTTGCCAAAGAGGAACTAAAGAAAGCTCAGCAGAGACGTGAAGAAAGACGCCTCAACAATCCGGACGAGCACGAACTTTCGGCTATGATACATGAAAGCCAGTTTCAGAAAGCGGAGCTAAAACGACTGAAACAACAATGGAATGAGCGTATTGCTGCCATCCGGACAGAAACGGAGACATTCAAATCTGAAATAGAACGACTGAAAACGGAACGTAAAACCCGTTCGGCAGCTTTGCAACAACAACTTTTTGAACAGTTCAAAATACTCAATGCCAAAGGAGAGGTAAGAGATTTATGTGACATTTTTAAAGAGACGGCACAGAAAACTCCGCCTGCCGGGGCCGGAGAGTGTGCTGCTCCCAAGCTTTTACAATATGCTTATCTGAACCGACTGAAACCGATCGCCATGGCTGAATTTTGGTGGGGCGATTCACCCAAAATGGAAATTCGTCATCACGGATATTTCTATCCAGCCTGTAAAGGAAAATGCGAGCCGATACTGAAACATATGTTGCAGGGATTGGATGTGGAGGATAACCCGTTACTGACAGACTTACACCGCCATACGGAACTTGAAATATTGTTTGAAGACGACTGGCTGCTGGCTATCAATAAACCGGCAGGAATGTTATCCGTTCCCGGTAAAACCGATGCCGATTCAGTTTATCAACGATTAAAAACACGGTATCCCGATGCTACCGGCCCCATGATCGTACACAGGCTCGATATGGCTACATCCGGAATCTTATTAGTTGCAAAAACCAAAGAGGTACATCAGAATTTACAGGCGCAGTTCAAAAACCGGACAGTGAAAAAGCGTTATACGGCATTACTCGATGGTGTAATTGCAATTGATAACGGAATTATCGACTTACCTCTTTGCCTCGACCCGTCAGATCGTCCCCGCCAGATCGTTAGCGAAGAATACGGAAAACCTGCCATAACAGAATACCAGGTCCTTTCCTATAATAAGAATCAAACACGCATTGCTTTTTACCCGCTTACAGGCCGTACGCACCAGTTACGTGTACATGCTTCTCATCCGCAAGGTCTTAATACACCTATTGTCGGTGATGAACTATACGGGAAAGGAGCCGACCGTCTCTACCTGCACGCTGAATTTCTGAAATTCCGGCATCCAATCTCCGGAGAAATAATCCGGATCGAAAAGAAAGCTGATTTTTAATCATTAAGTTATTATTGTATTTCGACAAGAACGGTAATTCCCCACATCCACAGGGATAGTGGGGAATTTCCCCCGTATAGGTGGGGATTTTCGCCCATGTATACGGGGAGTTTTCCCCATTGGGATGGGGAAAAATTTCCGCTACAATGGACTTTCTGTCACCTATAGATTAATTTCGTACTTTTGTTCTCCACATATATATATTCAAAACTAATATGATTTCAGCAAAAGATTACGACGAATTACTACAGTTATGGGAAGCTTCCGTAAGGAGCACGCATCACTTCCTGACAGAGGAAGATATACAATATTACAAACCTCTGATACGTAACGAATATTTCCAGGCAGTAGAACTACACATCATCAGAGACGAACAAACACAGCATATCGCCGCGTTTATGGGGTTAAGTGAAGATTTGATTGAAATGCTTTTTGTCCACCCTTCTCAACAAGGCAAAGGATATGGAAAGAAACTGGTTGAATTTGCCGTACGGAAAAAGAATATCCGGCAAGTAGACGTAAACGAACAGAATGAACAGGCTTTGCATTTTTATCTGAACCGAGGGTTTGAGGTTATTTCCCGAGATGCCATCGACGGTCAAGGGAAACCTTATCCGATCCTGCATATGCAATTAAAACCGGTCCGGTTAAGAAAAGCAGAACCCGAAGATCTTCCGGAACTGCAATGTGTATTCGAAGAAAGTGTCAGAACCTCCTGCTGTAAAAATTATTCTCCCGAACAAATAGATGTCTGGATAAACCGTGCATCCCCCGAACGTTGGAAGGAATTATTCAGTAGCGATCTGCAGTTCGTCATTGCAGAAGAAACAGACTCATTTCGGATCACAGGATTTACGTCATTCAATCAGCAGGGATATTTACACAGTATGTTTCTTTTACCTCAATTCCAGAGGAAAGGGATCGCCACATTCTTATTGGATTATGCAGAAGATTTCGCACACCGGAACCAACTCCCATCTCTTTTTGCAGAAGTCAGCCTCACGGCACGCCCTTTCTTTGAAAAACACGGATTCATTGTTGAAGAAGAACAAGTCGTTAAAATAAAGAATATCGAAATGAGTAATTTCAAAATGCGTAAGTTCTTTACTCTAGATTCATAAATACAAAAAAAGGAAAATCAGAAATGATTTTCCTTTTTTTGTAGTCGGGATGAGAAGACTCGAACTTCCGACCTCCACGTCCCGAACGTGGCGCGCTAGCCAACTGTGCTACATCCCGTTTTTGATTACGGCTGCAAAGGTACAACAATTTTTGAACCCACAAACACTTTTGCTGTTTTTTTTCAAAAAAAAGTGCATTCGCCCCTTCAAATTCTTTTAATACATTTTTTTCGACATTTTTTTCATGAAACGTTTGGAGTGTATCATTTTTTCCCTACCTTTGCACCCGTTAAACAAAACAAACGGTACCATAGCTCAGTTGGTAGAGCAAAGGACTGAAAATCCTTGTGTCCCCGGTTCGATTCCTGGTGGTACCACTGAGAATCAAGCAGTTATCCAAAAGATGACTGCTTTTTTTATGTCTATCAGGTTACCTTCCACTTAATACAAGATCAAGCTTTTCTCATTTCGTCAAGTAAAACCCTCCGTTCGTCAGATTAATTTGAAAGCCCCATTGCTTCAGATTAGTTTTGAACCCGAAATCTAAAAGATAAAATTATGAAATACAACAAAATGTATGCCTTGGTTGTATTGCTGATTCAATCGATCAGTATATTAGCACAATCAGTTATATCAGGTAAAATAATAGACAAAAACGGTGAGCCTATAGCCAGTACAACAGTATTATTACTGAACAATGCAGATTCCACCTATATTACGGGCACAGCATCAGATAAAGACGGACGGTTTGAAATTCCGAAAATCAGACCAGACAACTATATCCTTTCATTTTCTATGATAGGATTTAGAAAAATCTACAGGCAACAGCAAGTCGGACAAAACACAAAGAATGACCTGGGCGATGTAGTCCTGGATGAAGAATCTTACGGATTATCTACTATATACGTTACCGGAAAAAGACCTCCTGTTAAAATTGAAGCTGGAAAAATAACTGTCAACCTCTCGTCTGCCTTATTGAGTACAGATGGCAATATACTCGACGCGTTAAGAAAATTACCGGGAGTCATCGTTCAAAATGATGGGACGATTATATTAAACGGCAAATCAGGAGCAAATGTGTTAATCGATGACAAAATAACTTACCTGTCGGGAGAAAACTTGATCAATTATCTGAGTTCTATCCCTGCCAGTTCAATAGAAAATATCGAACTGATAGCCCAGCCGTCATCCAAATACGATGCCTCGGGTAGTTCAGGCATCATCAATATTCAAAAAAAGAAAATAAAAGAACAAGGTATCAATATAGCTGTATCGACCGCTGTGGAAAGAGGAAAGTATGCCAGAGGAAACGAAAGTTTATCCCTGAACATTCGACATAACAAATTGAATATGTATGTCGACTACTCCAATGTTTGGGGAGAAAATCTCATAGTGCTATCAGTCTCCGGACATTATTTGGATCCGGTAACATCAGAACCGCTTGAACTTCGAAAAGATTTTGTAAGTAATATAGCCAGGCAATCCGTAGGACATAATCTAAAAACAGGGATAGATTATGATTTATCGGACAAGATCACTATGGGAGCCTACTTCTCTTCAAATTGGTATAACAGAGATAAAAATGAAGTGACCATATCGGAATTTTTCAACAATAACAAACCTCAAAGCGACTCCACTTTGACAGCTATAAGTGCAATAGATCACAATTACACCAACATCACAGGAGGAGCTGGAATTGTATACAAATTTGCGAAAACAGGAAAATGGGATGCAGCTTTTGATTACCAGCTTTTTGACCAAAAAGATGACCATCTGTTAAAATCTTCTTTTCTGACACATGTTAATCCGGTAAAAGAAGATACATTATCCGGTAAAACAAAGGGAGATATTAGAATATACAGTGGGCAAACAAATCTGAGTTTCGATATATCCGGGAAGTTCGGTGTCGAAGCCGGACTCAAATCCGTTTTCGTAAATACCGGCAGTAATGCTTTGTATAAAAAACTGATTAACGGCAGTTGGTTAAGAGACAATAATCTCAGTAGCAATTTCAAATATAAAGAAAACATTAACGCAGGATATTTTCAATTAAACGCCAAATGGTCTCCTCGATTTTCAACAGCAATTGGCCTACGACTGGAAAACACATACACAAAAAGTCATTATAGCTCAACTGTTCAGGATACAACCTTCAGTAAAAATACCCTGCACCTTTTTCCTACTTTCATGACGCAATATCAGCTCTCCGAAAACTATGATTTGTCCATGATATATGGTCGTCGTATTATCCGCCCCAATTACAGGAATATGAATCCTTTTGTTGAGGTCAGAGATCAGTTCTTATATGAGCAAGGAAACACTGAATTGAAACCCGAATTGATTGACAATATGGAAATTTCTTTGATATTCAGAAAAATATGTTCATTTAATGTTTTCTACTCACATAGGAGCGATCCTATTTCATTAAGTTTTATGGTCGAGGACAATAGCCGTGTCCTGGTTATGCCGCTGAATTTATCGGGCAACAATTCATTTGGATTAAGATTAGGATTAAATGGCATACCCCTTTTCAACTGGTGGACTGCTCACATAAACGGTTCTTTAACTTATAAAAAATTCGATTGGATGATGTCTGGGAAAACCTTTAAAAATGAGGTAATAACACCCATGATCCATATCAACAACCAATTTACATTACCTTGTGGATGGAGAGCTGAGGCTTTCGGATTTTACAGCGGCAAGATGATTGAAGGACAAACCAAAGTAAAACCTTTATGGACAATGTCGCTCGGTATTCGCAAGAACCTGTTGAATGACAAATTAAGTTTGTATATTTACGCACACGACATCTTCCATTCTAATCGTCCCCATGTATCTGTAGATAGTAACTATCTGTATTATACATCGAAAGAAAAAAGCGACACAAGAATGATAGGAATATCGCTCGGTTATCGATTCAATCGAGGCAGGGAAATAAAAAAATCTCAAACAGGAGATCGAATAGAAGAAAGTAAACGAATAGGTTTGTAACATCAAAAATAAAAACACATGAACTTAAAGCATGAATGGGTCATTCCCTTCTTTTTAGCATTAACGCTTTCAGTCTGCTTATTTATTATTGTGGACATCACCTATGATGAAAGAATATGGGAATTCAGTTTTTTTACTTTAAAAGCCCGTGTTCAGGCTTTTGGGGTAACGATGGTCTCATTTTATCTGGGAAGTTATCTTTTTCGGCGAATAGCTCACTTTTTTATAAATAAGAGCAAAGATGAAAAAAGAGCAAACTGGAAAGAGTATGTGTTTGTTTTTTTGATGAATATCATCCTCTTAAATATCATGCATATATTTATTATGGCTTATATCACTCATATGTTTGATGAGGCTTCTTTCAGATGGAGGGAATCTGCTTTGATCAACGTGATGGGATCTGTCCTTTTACTACTTTACTATACGATAATACGCAATGGGGTTTTATTCAAAAGTTTTATTGAACAAAACCATCAATTGGAAAAGGTTAAAGTAGATCAATTAGAAACCGAGCTGAAATTCCTGAAATCGCAATACCACCCACATTTTCTGTTCAATGCTTTAAACACCATTTATTTTCAGGTAGATGATAAAAACGAGGAAGCAAAGCTCAGTATCGAACAGTTATCAGACCTGTTGCGTTATCAACTCTATAGTATAGAACAGGAAGTGACCATGGAGCAGGAAATAAATTACCTGAGGTCGTACATCGCTTTTCAACAGCTACGAATGAGTGAAAGGCTTGTTTTAGATCTATATTTTGATCCGGGATTGAAAGGGCAGAAAATACATCCTCTTTTGTTTCAGCCTTTGATCGAAAATGCGTTTAAATATGTAAGGGGTGAATACAAAATACAGCTTGAAATGAAATTAAAGGGAGATCAAATCCAGTTCGAGATAACAAATTCTATATCTCCATCCCAAAACTCCAGCAATAAAAAGGGTCAAGGGATAGGAATTGAGAATCTGAAGCGACGGCTCGATCTCCTGTATCCCAACAGATATAACTTAAATATTACACAAACAGAAAATCAGTTTACCACTAAATTGACCATAAATACAGATTGATATGAAAATAAAATGTATTATTACAGATGATGAGCCCATGGCTAGAAAAGGCTTACGAGGTTATATCGATAAAATAGAGTTTCTCACATTGATCGGGGAATGCGAAGATGCCATTCAGCTAAACGCCATGTTGAAGACCAGACAGGTTGACCTGATCTTTCTCGATATTGAAATGCCCGAGATGACAGGAATAGAATTATTGTCAAATCTCACTAATTCTCCTAAAGTGATTATTGTATCAGCTTATGAACAATATGCCCTCAAAGGATATGAATTTGATGTAGTGGATTATTTGCTGAAGCCTGTATCTTTTGACCGCTTCCTTAAATCCGTCAATAGGGTTCATGACCTGTTCCAAACGGAACAAAAGGAAGGCGATGATTATATATTTGTGAAAAGCGACAAGCAGTTAAAGAAAATCATGTTCAAAGATATTCTCTTCATTGAAAGCATGGAAAATTATGTTATCATTCAGACAACCTCATCTAAAGAAGTTGTGTATACGACTTTGAAACAAATCTATGAATCATTACCCTCGAACATTTTTTATCAAACCCATCGTTCATATATTGTAAATATCAACCAGATAAATGCCATTGATGGAAATCAGTTGAACATAAATTCATATAAAATACCCGTGGCCCGAAATTTTAAAGATGAAATCTTTCATTTGATACTCAATAACCGATTAATAAGCAAAAACTAAAAACATTTACTCCCCCAAACGACCGGGATAAAAATAACAAAACAAACAAACGCAATCCGGAGAAAAGGAATGTAAAGTAAATTTTTGAATGTGCTTTGCATATTTGAGTTATTTTAATTTTAAACCCTGATTCAGAAATACAGTACAAAGCTATTCCTCTTTACATTCCTATGCTATTTTTTGACAAACGGTCACTTTCTATTGGTGAACTGTAATTATTCCATCTCAAACATTTCTGAATCGTCGCTTCTATCCCTGCTCTTGCTCTTATCTTTCTTTTTGTTCATATTTCCGAAATTGTAAGTCAGGGTAAAGCCGACACGTCTGCCACCACGCCAGTTTTCAGAGTCTTGCCAAAAACCGTCACCGGAAGTAATCGTACGGAATTTACGGGAATCCAAAAGATCACGGGCATTAACACTCAATGTCAGTTTATCGTTCAGGAACGACTTGCGCAAGCCGAGATCAACCGAGTAATTCGGTTTACGATATCCTTGCGCCATCAGACGTTTGGAATTGTAATTACCTGTCCCCTGCAAAGACACTCCCCACGGCAAACTCAAATTAGCGATCATACGAACATCCCAGGCAAAACTCTCGTCCGTCTCTCCGGTAACCGGTATCGATGCTCCTGCCGGAAGATAAGTAAAGCCATCCAATTTAGAATAATAAAGATTGACCGTTGTCGTCAGATCGAGTATCTTAAACAATTTGTCTTTACCGACGATCTCCAGACCGCTTGCCTGCGATTTTGCTACGTTCTCACTGGTCGTATACATCACATTATCTTCTGTATTCAAGAAACGGATACGCTGGATTACATCATCTGTCGAACGATAGTAACCGGAGAGTGATAACGTATGTCCTGATTCCCATGACTTGATATAGTTCAATTCAAAAGAGTGGGAATATTCCGGAGTCAGTTCCGGATTACCGAAAGAGATATTGGAAGCATCGGAGATATTCCGGAACGAATTTAACTGTCCTCCCCAGGGACGACGCAAACGACGCGTATAATTCACTTGTAATTCATTATTTTTAGGTAAAGAATAAGAAATGAAAGCACTTGGGAACAGTTTAAAATAATCCTTTTCAAAGCTCTCAGAGGGTTTACCGTTAAACTCCTGGTCAAAATCCAGCGAACGGGTATCCACACGCCAGTATTCTCCACGCAGACCAGCCTGATAGCTAAGATTCTCCCACTTGCCACCATACGTCATATAAAGGGCATGTACATCCTGATTATACAAGAAACGATTGTATAATGTCTGATCCTGCTGGATATTTCCGGCAGTCGTTCCGGTATAGGTATCTACCGGACTGGCATTACGCTGGAAAGCTCCTTTATAACCGGCTTCGATACGTGACATTTCGGATATTTTATTGCTGTAATCAGCCTGAACTTCCCAGGTTTTATCTTTTATGTCATTCTCCTGGGTCTGATAGATAGGATCCGCAGACTGGGAGGGATCAGTATATGTTGTCGATTGCTGGAAAATGTCCACTCCGTCGCGTTTCCATTGATTATTACTGACTGTCAGGTCAATATTGCTTTTATCTGAGAACTTATGGACGTAATTCAATTCCAGGTTATACATCTTCATATCCGAGTCTCCATTCGTTGTACGGTCGCTGGTATAAAGCGTATTCCTTTGGCTGTCAGTAGAAATATAATGGATCGTTTCACTATTATCGCCTCCTCCGGTCATACCAGTCACATTTAGCGACAAATCATCGCTTTTAGTCATATGCCAGGTAGCACCGAAACGACCGAACCAGTTATTATGCTGCCGCTTGGAATCGTTCGTCTGATCGAGAAAACTACTATTTGTCGTATTCTCCCGGCTAGTGATACCCCCCCCTTTAAATTCACGATTCCGATAGTTCAGGTTTGCATAAGCATCAACCTTGCTACTGCTATAATTGATATTGCCACTCGCCTGATAACCACCATCCGTATCGGCTCCAGCCTTTACACTTCCATAATAACCGGGCTTGCGGTCATCTTTTAAAATGATATTGATAATACCCGCCGTACCCTCCGGGCTGTATTTAGCAGAAGGGTTGGTAATCACTTCTACCTGTTTGATATCCCCTGCAGGCATCATTTCCAAAATATCTGCCTGGTTATCAGATGTCAGCCCGGATGCTTTACCATTGATCCAAATCGTTACGCTGGAATTTCCCCGCAATGAAACAGACCCCTCATTATCAACTTCCACGGAAGGAATATTTGATAAAAGATCACTGACAGAACCACCTTCGGAAGCAATATCCTGCGTAGCATCGAATACTTTCCGGTCGATCTCAAAACGCATCTGAGGTCTTTTGGCAACAATCTCGACTTCATTCAGCTGGTTGGCATCTTCTTCCAGTGTCAACTCCCCCAAATTAAGCACCTGACTATTATCCCCAATGGATATATTCCTGGATATTTCTCCATAACCGATATAAGAAAAGGTAACGACATATTCCCCTTTCTTCAGCCCGCCAATAGTATAATTTCCGTCACTACCGGTGACAGATCCTTGCAAAATTTTATCTGAACCTTTTGCCTTTACCTGGACAGTTACAAACTCCAGGGGACCACCCAGTTCTCCATCTATTACAGTACCTTTAATTCCTCCGTCTATTGTTGCTCCACTCACAGCCGGTGCCATACACATAAGCATACCGGCCAGCAAAAAACTTACCTTCTTTTTCATCATTGTCTAAATCAATCTTTTTCCCGTTTTATCAATTGTTCAGTTTGACTAAAACAAAAAGAAATGGTTTATTCAGAAAATAATAAAATAAGTAAATATTTGCCACCTTTTGATAGCGTTTCTCAAACACAGCTCCAGTTACTCCTTGTTTTTTAAAGCAAAAAACCGAATCTATAAAATCTGTTTTTCTAATAGAAAAAACAACTTTATTTCATATTTCATTTATTACCAATTGGTAAGTTTTGCCGAAATCTAAAGTCCTACCTTTGCGCCCGTCATTATTAAAAACAAATTGATATGCAGAGGGATAGCCTTGATTTTAAAAGAATGGATGTAGGAAAGTTATTCACCAGACTACTCTTTCCTACAATTTTAGGAATGGCCGCATCGGCACTGTTCACTGTAGTCGACGGCATATTCGTAGGGAACGGGATCGGGAGTGATGCCATGGCGGCAGTCAATATCTCAGCCCCTATTTTCATGTTCATCGCCGGGCTCGGTTTGATGTTCGGAATGGGTGGCGGGATACTCACTTCCATCAACTTGTCACAGGGCAAATACAAAGTGGCCAATATCAATATGACCCAATCGGTCATAGCCTTGATAGTTGTCAGTTTAATTATAACACTGCTGCTTACCCTGTTTCCGCATCGGATAGCGACCCTTTTCGGTTCCGACGAATATCTGAAAGATATGGTTGTAGAATACCTGTTCTGGTTCTCTATCAGCCTGCCATTCACTGTACTCGTTGTTGCTTTGCCGTTTTTTACACGGCTTGCCAATCCGAAAATATCCATGTGGGCAATGCTCGCCGCAACAATTGTGAATATCATACTGGACTATCTGTTCATTTTTGTATTTAAATGGGGATTGTTCGGTGCGGCAATAGCCACTGATATCGGTGAGTTCGTAGGGGCAGCGATCATGCTTATTTATCTGTTCGGACGTTCACGTTTGGTAACCGTGAAATTCGTCTGGCTGAAGATGAGTTTCAAGAGTTTATTGCTGACACTACGGAATGTGGGGTATATGGTCAAACTCGGCTTCTCTGTATTCATCAGCGAAATCACATTATCGGTCATGATCATTGCCGGCAATTATGTCTTTATGGATCACCTGGGAGCTGACGGTGTAGCGGCTTACAGTGTTATCTGCTACCTGTTCCCGATCATTTTCATGGTGTTCAATGCGACGGTACAATCGGCACAGCCTATTATCAGCTACAACTACGGATGCGGACAAATGAAACGGTCGGACAATGCATTGCGTTTATCGATGACATTCACGTTGATATTCGCATTGGTCATCACCGGCTTGTTCGCCTGTTTTTCCCGTAACATCGTATCGCTTTTCATACCCGATACGGCAAGCGACGCATGGAGATATGCAGTAACCGGTCTTCCGTTATTCGCTACGGACTATCTGTTTTTCGGTATCAACATCATCATGATCGGGTATTATACGAGTATCGAACGGTTAAGACGGGCTATCTCGCTGACCATTCTGCGAGGGATATTGCCGGTGGTATTCTTTTTCACATTACCTTTGTTGATGGAGGTCAAAGGTATCTGGCTGGCCGTTGCCGCCGGCGATATAGCTACGACACTGGTAATTGTATGTTTATTAATCATGGATAAAGTACGTGACAATGGAAACATTTATAGAAGGAATCAGCAAACAGTGTGAACTGAAGGAAACGGAAATAACATTGCTCCGCCAAGCACTCCGTACGCTGCATTTCCCGAAAGGGAGCACGGTCATCGGAGAAGGAAAGACAGACGATTCGATCTACTTTATACAGAAAGGTGTGTGGAGAGCTTACATCGAACGCGACGGAGAACAGCAAACGCTTTGGTTCTCCATTCCGGGTGAAACTGTATTTTCTTCCTGGAGTTATTTCCGCGGGCATCCATCCCGCTATACCATCAGTTCATCCAGCGACAGCATTGCCATCGAAATGAGGAACAGTACCATACAAAAACTGTCGGATTCATCTCCGGCTTTTCTGAAATGGATGCAGGAGCTTTTAGTGAATATACTTATCAATGAAGACGATTTGCTGATCGACCTGTCGAGCCCCAAAGCAGAAAACCGGTATCTGGCTTTTATTAAGAAGATGCCGGAACTGTTCAATAGTGTGCCGCTGAAAGAGATTGCAGGATATATAGGCGTCACTCCCCAATCACTCAGCCGGATCCGGGCGGGACTGAATAAAAATAAAAAAGCCATCCTTTAACAGGATGGCTTTTTTATTCTATCTTGGGTGAACGATGGGACTCGAACCCACGACCCTCGGAACCACAATCCGATGCTCTAACCAACTGAGCTACGCTCACCATTTCAGTCTCATTGAGTATTTCTCTTTAAGACGGTGCAAAGATAGATGTTTTTTATTATTCTGCAAGCGTTTTTCAAAGAAAAAATACAAATATTTTACTTATAAATCGCTTTCTTCCCGGCTAACAGCGTGTTACGCATCAAAGAAATGATTGTCATAGGACCAACACCTCCCGGAACCGGAGTAATATAAGAACATTTCGGCGCTACTTCGTCAAACTTCACATCGCCTGTCAACTTATATCCGCTCTTAGTCACACTGCTCGGCATACGGGTAGTACCCACGTCGACGATCACTGCACCTACTTTCACCATATCGGCTTTCAGAAATTCAGGAACCCCTAAAGCGACAATAATAATATCCGCACTCAGGCACATTTCTTTCAGGTTGTTTGAACGACTGTGGCAAACCGTTACCGTACAGTTACCCGGATATGACTTCTGCATCATCAGGGTAGCCATCGGCTTACCTACGATATTGCTGCGTCCCAACACGACACAATGCTTACCGCTTGTTTCTATTTCGTAGCGTTTCAGCAATTCCAGGATACCGGCAGGAGTAGCGGAAACAAAACAAGGAAGACCGATCGACATGCGTCCCACATTGATCGGATGGAATCCGTCAACGTCTTTACGATAATCGATCGCCTCAATAATCTTTTGCTCTGAGATATGTTTCGGAAGCGGAAGCTGCACAATGAAACCGTCTACATCCGGATCGTTGTTCAGTTCATCCACACGACGAAGCAATTCTTCTTCGGTCACATCATCTTCATAACGGATCAATGTAGACTTGAAACCGATCTCTTCGCAAGTTTTCACTTTACTGGCCACATAAGTTTCACTACCTCCGTCATGACCTACCAGAATGGCTGCCAAATGAGGGATCTTACCTCCTGCCGCTTTGATCTGGGCGACTTCTTCTGCCATCTCTTTTTTCATCTGAGCAGAGACCGCTTTTCCGTCCAGTAATTGATAATTATTGTCTTCCATACTATATATCTTTAATGTTTATCTCTTGAATGAAGGAAATTTCTTGCTTCCCGGTTTAGCGGCAGTAAGCATACGCATCATCTTACGTGTTTCATCAAACTGTTTAATCAGTTTGTTTACTTCCTGCACCGTCGTACCGCTACCTTTCGCAATACGCGTACGACGTGATCCGTTCAGGATAGCCGGATTGACACGTTCGTCCGGAGTCATTGAATAGATGATCGCTTCGATGCTCTTGAAAGCATTGTCGTCGATATCGATATCTTTCAAGGCTTTACCGACACCCGGAATCATGGATGCCAGTTCTTTCAGGTTACCCATCTTCTTGATCTGCTGGATCTGAGCGATAAAGTCATTGAAGTCGAACTGGTTCTTGGCGATCTTCTTCTGTAAGCGCTTGGCTTCTTCTTCGTCGTATTGTTCCTGTGCACGTTCCACCAAAGAAACGATATCACCCATACCGAGGATACGGTCGGCCATACGTTCCGGATGGAATGTATCGAGTGCATCCATCTTTTCACCGGTTCCGACAAACTTGATCGGTTTGTCAACGACCGTGCGGATAGAAAGGGCGGCACCACCACGGGTATCACCGTCGAGCTTAGTCAGTACAACACCGTCAAAGTTCAGGCGTTCGTTAAATTCTTTTGCTGTATTAACGGCATCCTGTCCGGTCATGGAGTCCACAACGAACAATGTTTCGTCCGGTTGGATGGCGCTCTTGATGGCAGCGATCTCTTTCATCATCTGCTCATCGATAGCCAAACGACCGGCAGTATCGACTATCACGACATCGTTACCCTTTGCACGTGCTTCACGGATCGCGTTCATAGCGATCTCTACCGGATTCTTATTTTCCAGTTCCATATAAACAGGAACGCCTACCTGCTCACCTACCACACGCAACTGTTCGATAGCGGCCGGACGATACACGTCACAAGCTACCAGCAACGGTTTCTTATTTCTTTTGGTTTTCAGCATATTCGCCAACTTTCCGGAGAAAGTGGTCTTACCCGAACCTTGCAAACCAGACATAAGGATGATGGCTGGTGAGCCTGTCAGGTTGATGTCGATAGCTGTCCCCCCCATCAGGCTGGCCAGTTCATCATGTACGATCTTAACCATCAACTGGCTGGGTTTAACGGACGTAAGTACGTTCTGTCCTAACGCTTTTTCTTTTACCGTATCGGTAAATGACTTAGCCACCTTGTAGTTTACGTCGGCATCAAGCAGGGCTTTACGCACATCTTTCAGCGTTTCAGCCACATTGATCTCGGTGATCTTGCCTTCACCTTTCAACAGCTTAAACGATCTGTCTAACCTTTCGCTTAAATTTTCAAACATAATTTGTATGTGTATTTATTTTTTTCTTTCTAATTTCTAACGTAATAGGGTGCAAAGGTAAGAAAAAGGATGTAATCCTCTAAATCTTTTTATTCTGCCACGCTGCTTTTTTCAAATAAATTACACTAGCCAATAACAAACCACTATAATAAATCACCTCGGTCAGGAAACAAATCGCCACCGGAAGGTGTAAACGCATCCCTGCCACATAAATAAAGAGCGTATAAAAGATAAGCGTCACCACCTCCATCGCAAAAGCCGAACGGGTATTCCCCGTACCTGTCACCCCGTTAAATACGATATTGGCGACGGCAGCGATCAACAAGGCGCCGGAAATAACATAAAGAGAAGGAATGGACGCCTGTACCAAAGAGGCATCATTCGTATAAATCGACAATATAGCCGATGGGAAAATACAGGCGATAAAAACACAGACGGCTACAATTCCTAATGATATACCGGCAATCTTGCGAATGATCGGGATAACCTGATCTTTATGTCCGGCACCGATACTATTACTCACAAAAGAGTTGGTTGCCGTAGATAAAGAATTGACAGGAATTAGCAGGACGATATACACACTGCGGACAATATTGGCGACCGCCAGTTCCCGTTGCCCCAAGTGTTCTACGGCTACGAAAAGCAAAAAGTAAGTACTTAACGATATAAAATACTGCAACATAGTGAATATGGATATATCCAACACACGTCTCAACAATTTGACATCGAACGACCGGAATTGATTCAGTGCATACTTCTTTATATCGACCGTCAAACGGGTATAGACCAAAAAGAAAACAATCGACACTCCTTCTGCCGCCACCGAAGCGATAGCCGCTCCCTTAATGCCCATTTCCGGAAAACCTCCCTTCCCGAATATCAACAGGTAGTCGAGCAACACATTGGTCAAAGCCATCACAATGGCATTCAATGTCAGTACCTTTGTCCGGGTAATACCGATGAACAAGGCACGAAACATCACATTCACAAAAGAGAAAAAGAAACCGAACACACGCCAGTCGAGAAACTCTTCCGTTGCCATCAGGATCGTATCGGAAGAGATCATCACCCGCATAATATCACCCGCAAAGAAACGGGACAAAGCAAACATCACGGCAGCCAGTGACAAAAGGAAAAATACACCTTGTATCATGACCGGTCCCACATCTTTATACCGTCGTTCCCCATTCCTTCGTGCCATCACGATCTGCGATCCGGTACTAAAGCCGAATGCAATTGTAAACACACATATATAGTAGAGTCCTCCCATCGCGGAGGCTCCTAACTCAACTTCGCCTACCCTTCCCAGGAAAGCCGTATCGGTCACATTAATAATGTTCTGTGCCAATAAGCTTAGAAAGATAGGGTAACTGACATTCCAGATTTGTTTGTTCGTATACATACTCTATAATAATTTCAATAAGAAAACACAGGGTCACAAAAAAAGCCCGCCGGCATCCGGCGAGCTTTTTTATTCTTGTTTCTAAAACATTTCAATTGCTGCTCCGATGCTCTATATCAGTCTGTTGGTTGCTGTATCAGGAAACACAACAGCCGGTTTAAATGTTTTGGCTTCTTCAAAATCCATCATGGCGTACGACATGATAATAATGATATCCCCAGGCTGGGCCTTTCGGGCTGCTGCGCCGTTCAGACAAATCACGCCTGAGCCTCGCTCGCCTTTAATGATATACGTTTCAAAACGTTCACCGTTATTGTTGTTCACAATAGCCACCTTTTCATTCGGAATCAGATTGGCGGCATCCAGCAGATCTTCATCGATAGTGATACTACCGATATAATTCAGATTGGCTTCCGTTACCGTCACCCGGTGAATCTTTGATTTAACTACCTCTATAAACATACGATATGACTTTTTTTGTTTCAAATCCACAGATATAGAACTACGAGCCATCTTGTTTCAAATGTTTCCTCCGGACAAAACTATATTTTCTCCTAGAAGAAACTATATTTTCTCCCGCACAAAACAATAGTTTCTTCGGGAGGAAACAAAACAAATCCTATATCAACTTTCAATATTTAATATTATCGATCAGACGGACATCCCCGCAATATACAGTGATACATCCTACCGGATAAGTCGTATCTGACCAATTTTTAATCGACTCCATCGTGTATCCGTCTACGATCTCGTAGTATTCAACACGCATAACAGGATCCGCATTGATCGTATTCACTACATAATCAATCACCTCCTGCACGCTTTTTCCGGCTGCAAAGTTAGTACTTTCTTTTAACGTACGTGCAATCAGGGGCGCTTTTTGACGTTGTTCCGGCGTTAATCGGACATTACGGCTGCTCAGGGCCAGCCCGTCGGCTTCACGAAGGATCGGGCAGGCATTAATTTTTACCGGAATGTTCAACTGTTTCACCATCGCACGGATCACGGCGATCTGCTGGAAATCCTTTTCCCCGAAATAAGCATTATCCGGTTCTACGGCATAAAAAAGTTTGCTGACGATTTGGGCAACACCGTTAAAGTGTCCCGGACGGCGAGCTCCTTCCATTACTGCCGATACGGTTCCAAAGTCAAAAGTACGTGTATCCGGTTCAGGATACATTTCCGCTTCCGTCGGAGCAAATACATAATTACAACCGGCCGGTTCCAATAATGCACAGTCATTATCCAACGTACGCGGATAAGTGGCGAGGTCATTTTTGTCATTAAACTGGGTCGGATTCACGAAGATGCTGACAACGCATACATCGTTTTCTTCTACACAACGCTTAACCAGGCTCAAGTGTCCGTTATGTAATGCTCCCATGGTGGGAACAAAGCCTATTTTCCTGTTATGTTGCCTTTCTTCGGCAAGATAACGCTTCAATTCTTGGATGCTGTTTACTATTTTCATCTTTTTTAGATGCTTATTGACGGTGCAAAGCAAATAAATAATTACCGTAAATGAAAGAAATTTATTATCTTTGTGCCGTCTTTATAAAACTAGTTTACAGAATGGATGCAAAAAAAATCTTGTTTATAGCCCAAGAAATAACACCCTACCTTCCCGAATCTGAGATTGCAACGATATGCAGGAATCTGCCGCAAGGCATTCAGGAGCGTGGTCGCGAGATCAGAACTTTCATGCCCAAATTCGGAAATATCAACGAGCGACGCAATCAGTTGCACGAAGTGATCCGCCTGTCGGGTATGAACCTTATCATTGATGATACGGACCATCCGTTGATCATTAAGGTAGCATCCATTCAGGCCGCACGCATGCAAGTGTACTTCATTGATAATGAAGACTTCTTCCAGCGTAAACATACTGTTTGCGATGAAAATGGGAATGATTATGAGGATAACGACGACCGTTCTATCTTCTATGTACGTGGTGTATTGGAAACAGTGAAAAAACTTCGCTGGATCCCGGATGTGATTCATTGTCACGGATGGATGTCTGCGCTGACTGCATTATACATAAAAAGAATGTACGCAGACGATCCATGTCTTAAAAATGCAAAAATAGTCTATTCTATTTATAATGATGACTTTAATTCACCGTTAAGAAAAGAACTGGCTCACAAGCTGAAAACTGACGGTGCAAAAGACAGCGATCTGAAAGGCATCAAAGCTGATACCAGCTTTGTCGGCCTGACTAAACTAGCTATCGATATGGCAGACGGTGTGATACAAGGCAGTGAAACGATCAACCAGGATATTCTGGATTATATCGCCACTAAAAAGGACACTCCGTTCCTTCCTTATCAATCGCCGGAAACTTATATGGATGCATTCAACGAATTTTACGATGTCGTATTAGATTCTAAATAAGTGAGAGAAAAATGATGAATATCAAGCCTTTATTAATTGGCCTGGGCTTGGGAATAACAATCCTGAGTGGGTGTAGTGATGATTTGAATCTGGTTGGCTCGACAATTCAGCCTGACGGAGACCAAATGCCCGTATATGTAGATACCTTTCAGATGCAAGCGACAACCTTGCTGATGGATTCGGTATATGCAAGAACTACTAATGGACTACTCGGCGAGTTTTATGATCCGTTATATGGTAATGTGAAATCTGATTACATCTGCCAGTTCTACTGTCCGGATGATTTCAAATTCCAACAGAAACCAATCAACGGTCAGATTGACTCTGTCGAATTTAATATTATCTATCAAAACGGAGCTTGGGTGGGTGATTCATTAGCTCCTATGCGCGTTCAAATATATGAGATAAACAAAGAACCGGAAAGGGATTTTTATACAAACTTCGATCCGCTGGAATATTGCGATATGCAGAAGTCACTGGGTATGCAGACGTATACGGCATACGACAACTCGGTGCCCGACAGTGTTCGTTATGCTGTGAATTCACAAGGTGATTCTACTTATATTCCGACCATTACAATCCGAATGCCGAAGGACTTTGGTCAGAAGTTCTATGATGAATCAGTCAATAATCCCGGAACATTCTCCAGTCAGGAAAATTTCAATAAATTCTTCCAGGGCTTATATGTAACAAACACATACGGTAGTGGAAATATTCTGCAGATCAGCTATTCTTCGATTTCTATCTATTACAAATATTCATTGAAGGGTAGCCAGGGACAGGATTCCACGGCACGTGCCAGTGAAACGTTCAATGTAACCAAAGAAGTTTTACAGTTGAATCGTTTCAAGAATACAGATTTGACTCCGCTGTTGCAGCCAAATGATTCGATCACCTATCTGAAAACTCCTGCCGGTGTATATACGCAGTTGACTATTCCGGCTAAGGATATTGTAGAGAGAATTGGAGACCGCGTTATCAATAATATACCTTTGACAATAAAAGCGTTGCCTCAGGAAGACTGGCAATGGGCATTGAGTGCTCCGGCTAATTTATTATTGTTGCCTAAAGACTCTTTAGCAACTTTCTTTGTCAATAATAAAATAGAAGACAGCAAAACAGCATTCCGTGCCAGCTATAACTCCAGCAGTCGTTCTTATTCATTTGGAAACGTCTCTAATTTGATGCAGGAACATATAAAGAACAATCCGGATAAAGATATGGTATTGCTTTTGGTGCCTGTTGAACGCATTACAGCTCAAAATGATAGTTACTGGGGAAATTCCCAACCGTACACAACGGCAATAAACAACTATTTATTGCCTTCCGGTGTAAAGTTGCTTAAAACAGAGGATGCTACACGGATCATTATAACAACAACAGATTACAAGTAGTAATTTTAAAGTCATAAAAAAACGGATAATCTAAAAAGATTATCCGTTTTTTTATAGCATAATTTTATTTTTCAGACTTCTTAGCAAGCTTTTTCTTCAGCTTATCAACTTCTTTCTGAAGCGTTTCGATCTCTATTCCCTGATTCTTGATCGTTGTCAGCAGAGAGTTTAATTCTTCATTGTCCACATCGATCGGATACAGAGCATTGACACGACTTATAAAATCACCCAGGATATTCATATAGTTCGTAAATGCATCGTACGGAGAATCATAAATACCGCGATTCAACCAAATACCCGTATTCTTTGTAGTCATGAAACGGAAATTATTACTTGCCTGCAGATAATCCCAATCTTGCTTGATACGACGATCGTCAGACAGATGGACACGTTCTGCTACACTATACAGCTTATTGAATGCTTCACGCTGCATCACGTTACCTAACCAGCAACTAGTATCTCTTTCTTCATCTATCCATGACATTGGATAAGGTACATCGATCTGATCTACTGATTTCAACTTTGTAATGATATCCGTCGGTGTAGAGAATGTAATACCTCTTTCTTTCGCACATGCCGGCAATGCTTTGATAAAGCTCAATATATTAGAAGACAACGGTTGTGCAATACCCAAAGCACCAAGCTCCATAAAAATATTGATCACCTGCTCTTCTTCAGGAAATGCAGCAACCCAATCCATATATTTATCAGCAAATAACGGATACTCACTCCAGTCAGAATTAGAGAAACGCAGACTGATATCATCCGACAACTTGAAATCACGAAGCAGAAGCTTCAGATTAGGATTGTAAGCGCAATGATATAAATAATGAGCGCTCTTCCAGCCTAATACATGCTTAGCACCTTCCGTCAGCATACCTTTAAATCCCATACTGGCAACCAAGGCACCGATGTCATTCGAATAAATCAAGCTTGAATTACGGAATACCTTCGGAGTCTGTCCGAATACCTGTTTGATCTTTTTCTTCATACGGTCTACTTCCTCCCGGAAACACTCCTCGTTAGCCAATGAAGACAAACCATGTGAATAAGGTTCACACAAAAATTCGCAGCAACCGGTTTCATTCAACTGATGCAACAATTCGATCACTCTAGGAGCATACACTTCCAACTGTTCCATTGCCACACCTGAAATTGAAAATGCCACTTTAAATGCTCCGTTATTTTCTTTTGCCATTTCAAGCAAGGTTGTCAGAGCAGGAATATACGAACGTTCTGCAATATCACTGATACTGCGTTCGTTTTCATAATCATCATAATAGTAATGATCGGTACCTATATCAAAGCAGCGATAACGTTTCAGATGAATAATTTGATGTATTTCAAAATAAAGACAGATTGTTTTCATATCTAGTTATTGTTTTATTATTTACCGTAATTCTTTAAAACATCCTCGTAAAGTGCGCGGATTCGCAAACCGACTTTTTCCCATGTAATGCTGTCGACCTCCTTCTTTCCTTCTTCCTGAAGATATTTGAAAAGAGACTCGTTCGTACAAATAGAATAAATAGCATCGGCCATTGCATTGATATCCCAATAATCCGTTTTAATCACTTTATCAAGAATTTCACCGCATCCGGACTGCTTTGAGATAATAGAAGGCGTTCCGCACTGCATAGCTTCCAATGGAGCAATACCAAAAGGTTCGGAAACGGAAGGCATCACGAACACATCACTGTTTTTATACGCTTCATACACCTGGCGTCCGCGCTGGAAACCCGGGAAATGGAAACGGTCGGCAATACCACGTTCGGCAGCCATATTGATCATGGCATTCAGCATATCACCCGAACCCGCCATTACGAAGCGAATGTTGCGTGAACGCTTCAACACTAAAGCCGCTGCTTCAACAAAGTATTCCGGTCCTTTCTGCATGGTAATACGTCCAAGGAACGTAACCACTTTTTCTTTCGGATGCTCCGGACGAGGTATATCCAGCAATTCCTGCGAAAGCGGATAAACCGCATTGTGCATAGCAAAACATTTACGAGGATCCTGGTGATATTCACGGATAACCGTCTGACGAGTCAGTTCCGATACACACATGATACAATCTGCATGATCCATACCGTTCTTCTCCATCGCATATACGGTTGGATTCACCTTTCCGCGTGAACGGTCGAAATCGGTAGCATGAACATGGATACACAAAGGTTTCCCGCTCACTAATTTGGCGTGTACGCCTGCCGGATAGGTCAACCAGTCATGTGCATGAATGATATCGAATTGCTGCTGTCGCGCAATAACACCGGCTATGATAGAAAAATTATTGATCTCGTCATGAAGATTCCCCGGATAACCTCCGGCAAACTCCATACACCCCAGATCATTGACATGCATGTGAGAGAAATCGGCATAAATATGGTCGCGGAAAGCATAATACTGTTCCGGGGTCATATAATGAGGCAGTCGCGACTTGAGATAATTATAATCAACATCACGCCACACAACAGGTACCTGATTCATACCTATGATGTTCAAAAAGCCTTCTTCTTCTCCGGTCGGCTTCGGAAGACAGAAAGTCGTTTCCACATCTCCCTGCAAACTCAATCCTTTAGTGATACCATAAGATGCAACTGCAAGACCACCATATATTTTGGGAGGAAATTCCCATCCAAACATTAATACTTTCATATTGGCTCCTCCTATTAATAATTGTATTTACTCAATAAATATAACACTCGCAATATTTCTGCCACATTCATAGCAAAAGAAACAGCACCGCGTCCTTTGAAAGGAGGATTACCATCAAACAGTTCTGAAATAGAACCGATACAGTGAGATGACATTTCATCTTCATAACCAATCAAATAGCGTTCAATAAAGCCCAGGGCACTCATTTTATAAATACGAAGATAAGCTTCGAAATAAAAACCTGCCAACCAAGGCCATGCAGTACCCTGATGATAAGCATAATCGCGCTGAATCTGAGCACCTACATAATTCGGATTATAACCTCCGCTCTTCGGGCTCAACGAACGAAGACCTTTTGGCGTAAGCAATTCCTTCGTTACAATATCAAGCACTCCTTTTTTCTGACTGGCATTCAAAGGAGAGTAATCAAAAGCTACGGCAAATATCATATTAGGACGTACACTCCAGTCCATCATATTTCCATCCACATAGTCTAATAAATAACCGTACTCGTTCAAAAATGTTTCCACAAACGACTTGCCGCTTCTTTCTGCCAAAGCAGACAATTCTGTGCTTAAATTTTCATTTCCGGCTTCGCCCAGTAATTCACCGGTAAAGCGTAGGGCGTTATACCATAAAGTATTTATTTCTACGACAAAACCAGTTCTCGGTATTACAGGCCGGTCGTTGACGGTAGAGTTCATCCATGTAACGGCCTTCTCCGTTCCGCGAGCATACAGCAAACCGTTGTCGAGTAAAGACAAATTAGGATGTTTGTTGCTGCGAATAAATGCCATGATATCTTCCAACAATACACCATATTTCTCACGACATGCATCACGCGACACCATTTTAGCATACTGCTGGATACACCACACAGCCCAAAGCAAAATGTCAGGATGCTCCATTTCATAGATTCTCAGGTCGCTTGGCTCATTATTCATGAAAGCATACACAGCTTTACGGGCTGTTTCCATCACGACTTCATATTTAGACTTTTCGTCGATAGCCAGCGTCAGTCCCGGCAAAGATATAAACATGTCGCGAGCGCGGCACTTGAACCAGGGATAACCGGCCAGGATATAATATTCACCACCTTGCTTATTCAAAAATTGGTGGGCAGCATTGATCAGACAATGTTTGAATGTGTCGCGCGGAGTACGCTCTTCCATCTCTTCTTCAAATGTCTTTTTCAACGCACGTGTATTCGTCTCGGAAACACCGCCGGAGAAAACGACACTTTCACCTTTCTTTATATCTACTTCAAAATATCCGGGCACATAGAGATCTTCATTAAAATCATATCCTCTCTCCTGCTCTTTCGGATATTCGATACCTCGATACCAGTCCGGTTGAAAATGAAACTCATTCTTTTTATTTAACTGCATATACAATTCGGGATATCCCGGATACATACATGTCTTGATACCGTTTGTGACAACCTGATACTCACGACTGGCCTGGGCATTCTCGTGCGTATACTGACGTACACTGCGAAACGCCAAAAACGGACGTAAGCGCAACGTTGTAGCAGAATGTGCATCCAGCAGCGTATATCGAATCAAAATTCGGTTTTCGTGATGAACAAAAAGCTTTTCTTTTTTCAAAACAACTCCACCTACCCTATAGATAGTGGTCGGCACTTTCTCACATTCAAACTCACGGATGTACTTATGTCCGTTCGGACTATAATTATCACCCTGATACTTATGAAGACCTAAATTAAATTCAGCCCCATGTTGTATAACTGTTTCATCCAACGATGATAACAACACATGGTTTTCATCATCTAGTTCTGGCACCGGAATGACAAGTAATCCATGATACTTTCGCGTGTTACAATCCGCGATAGTTGTGCAGTGATAGGCTCCCGAACGATTCGTACGAAGAATCTCCCTGGGTAGAGACTCCTCCAGGTTTGTCATAAGAGTCTTGTCAAATTTAAGATAACTCATAATTTTATATTTGGTTTTAAGTTTATGCTTATATAATTAAAATGTCATGATATTCCGATCAAATGTATCACATAAAAACTAAAAAAACAAACTCACTTTCATATTTATTTAGAAACTCCTTTTAAAAAAATATCTAGAAACATTGATAAATAACCATTTAGAAATCAAGCCACGACTCTGAATGTGTTATCAAACACATAAATAAATGTTAAAACAAGAAAAGGCTATACTCAATGAATATCTTAGAGTATCGAAAAAAAGAAGCATTAGAGAGACAACCCGCGAATGAGCACGAGAACTCAAGAGCAACAATTCCCCTGGAAAGGATACAAAATAAAGGATCTAAACAATATTTTCTGCTGATATAACTGGTTGTCGATAATTGTGGGCAAGCCTGTCGACAACTGTCAACAAGCCTGCCCACAATTATCGACAACAAATTATATCGAATTATAAATCTATAAATCCATAGATGTTTGTTTCGTCAAAACAGGTATTTTTTTCCATCTTTGTACCCACAAATAAACTATTCATAAGAAGAAACGATTATATAATATATAATGTATAAGAAATATGACACAGACAGTAAATAATCCATTCTTTCAAAGATATAATACCCCTTTCGAAACTCCGCCTTTCAACGAAATAAAGACGGCTCATTACGAACCGGCTTTTGAGGAAGGCATCCGGCAACTGGATCAGGAAATACAGGATATTGCCAATAACAGCCAACCTGCTACTTTTGAAAATACAATTGTAGCCCTGGAACGTAGCGGCAAACTACTGGAAAAAGTGAGTTCGGCCTTTTTTAATATACTCAATGCAGAAGCAGATGACGAAATGATGGATATTTCACAAAGAGTATCCCCAAAGCTGTCGGAAAGCTCCAACAATATATTTCTCAATGAAAAATTATTCGCACGGGTAAAAACTGTTTACGAACAGAAAGAACAACTCGCTCTTTCGCCCGAAGATGCTAAATTACTGGAAGATACTTTCGAATCATTTTCTGTTCGCGGTGCCAACCTGAGCGCGGATGATAAAGAGAAATACCGCAAACTCAGTACAGACCTGAGCGTACTATCCCTGACTTTCGATCAAAACGCGCTAAAAGATAAAAACAGGTATGAATTACTCCTTACCGATGAAAAAGACCTGGCAGGACTGCCCGAAAGCATACGTGAAGCTGCGGCCCACCGGGCAAAAGAGAAAGGGAAAGAAGGTTGGCTGTTTAACCTGACTGCTCCCAGCTACGTTCCATTCATGCGCTACTCGGCTTTACGCCCGTTACGCGAAACGATGTACCGGGAATATATGAGTGTCGGAAACAAAGGCGATGAATATGACAACAAAGAAATCATTCGCCGGATCGTCAATATCCGGCTGGAAATAGCCCGGCTGATGGGACACAGCACATACGCCGAATATTCGCTTAAAAGAACAATGGCTAAAACGCCAGCCAATGTTTACCATTTACTGGAACAATTGCTGGAGGCCTATAAACCGGTTGCCGTCAACGAATACAATGCCGTTCAAGGTTTTGCCATGGGAGCTGAAAAGGAAAACATCACCGTTATGCCCTGGGACTGGAGCTATTATTCCGAAAAACTGAAAGATATCCGTTTCAATGTAAACGATGAGATGACGCGCCCGTACTTCGAACTGAACAATGTTAAAAACGGAGTATTCGGACTTGCCACACAGTTATACGGTATCACTTTCAAGGAAAACAAGGAAATACCCGTTTACCATCCGGAAGTCGATGCCTACGAAGTATATGATGCCGACGGTAAGTTTCTCTCCATCCTGTATACCGACTTCCATCCGCGCGACGGGAAACAATCGGGAGCCTGGATGAACAGCATCAAGGAACAATATAGCGAGGCCGACGGTAATGACAGCCGTCCCCAGATCATCATCGTGATGAACTTCACGCGCCCGACGGAGACCAAACCGTCTCTATTGACTTTCGATGAAGTAAATACACTTTTGCATGAATTCGGACATGCCTTGCACGGAATGCTGGCCAAAGGAAAATATGCCAGCCTTTCCGGAACCAATGTGTACCGTGATTTTGTCGAACTCCCATCCCAGTTGATGGAAAACTGGTTGACGGAAAAAGAATTTCTGGATCAGATCGCCGTACATTACGAAACGGGAGAAAAGATACCGCAGGAACTTATCCGTAAACTGGTCGATGCTTCTAATTTCAACACAGGGTATTTCTGTTGCCGCCAGTTAAGTTTCGGCATGCTCGATATGGCATGGCATACACAGACGGAACCGTTTGAAGGAGATGTGATCGCTTTCGAAAAACAGGCATGGGCACACACCGTTATTGTCCCTGAAGTCCCGGGTACATTGATGAGCAGCAGTTTCGGACATATCTTCTCCGGAGGATACGCTGCCGGGTATTACGGATACAAATGGGCCGAAGTACTGGATGCCGACGCATTCTCCGTCTTCAAGAAAAACGGGATATTCAACCGCGAAACAGCCCGGTCATTCCGGGAAAATATCCTTTCCAAAGGAGGAACGGAAGACCCGGCAGTCTTGTATAAACGTTTCCGCGGACAGGAACCGACCATCGACGCACTGCTTATCAGAAACGGCATCAAACAGGCTGAACCGAAAGCGAATGGCAATTGATATAAAAATAGCTAAACATACAATAGTTAAATCAATTATATTTACCTTTGCCAGCTAAAATAATAAGTACAAAATCAGGTAAACCATGTGCGAAAAAACAGAGAAGCAATATGAACTGGATAAACGTTATCTGAGAATGGCTGCAGTCTGGGCCGAAAATTCATATTGCAAACGGCGACAGGTCGGTGCACTGATAGTTAAGGACCAGATGATTATTTCCGATGGATACAACGGAACACCTGCCGGTTTTGAAAATGTCTGTGAAGATGAAAACAATGTAACCAAACCCTATGTGTTACATGCGGAAGCGAATGCCATTACAAAAGTGGCAGCATCTTCTAACAGCAGCAAAGGAGCTACGATCTACGTGACTTCGGCACCTTGTATAGAATGTGCCAAACTGATCATCCAATCGGGCATTAAGCGTGTTGTATATTCAGAAAAATACCGGATGGAAGACGGATGCAATTTATTGCAGCGCGCTGGTATTAGTATAGATTATATTGATATAAACGAATAAATATACGTTTTTATGGACAAAAACAGAAGGTTAACCATTTGGTTACCTGTTATCATTGCAGCAAGTATTGCCCTCGGTATCTTTATCGGGAACAATTATCTTTCTCTTACTCAACATGGCAAACGCCGGATGTTTTCCAGTGGAAATAAAATAAATGCCATACTCGATATTATCGACGAACAATATGTCGATACAGTCAATATGGGGAAGCTGGTGGAAGGCACAATACCTAAAATATTCAGCGAACTGGATCCTCACTCCGTTTATATTCCTGCCGAAGATGCAACGATCGTAAACGAAGACCTGGAAGGTTCATTCAGCGGTATCGGGGTTTCATTCAATATGCAGACAGATACTATCCTGGTGATCAGCGTCATCCCTAAAGGTCCAGCCGAAAAGGCCGGATTATTGCCGTTTGACCGTATCATCACGATTAACGACTCTATTTATTCCGGCAACAATACCAGCCAGGCGAAAATCATGCGTACCCTGCGCGGTGCGAAGAACAGCACGGTTAAGTTAGGCGTAAAGCGTGGAGGCGTTCCCGACCTGCTTTATTTTGATGTGACACGCGGCGATGTTCCGGTTAATTCCGTGGATGTTTCTTACGAAGTCAGCAAAGGTATCGGGTATATCAAAGTCAGCAAATTCGGACGGACAACCTATAACGAGTTTATCACGGCAATTGCCAAGCTGAAAGAAGCAGGATGCAGCTCCTTCGTTATCGACTTGCGCGGAAACACCGGAGGTTATATGGATGCTGCCATCAATATGGTCAACGAGTTCATGCCGGAAGGACGGCTCATCGTTTACACGGAAGGTAAAGCTTTCCCTAGAAACGACGTATATACCAATGGAACCGGCACCTGCAAGGAAGCTCCGATCGTTGTCCTGACAGACGAGTTCTCGGCTTCCGCCAGCGAAATCTTCTCCGGAGCTATTCAGGATAACGACCGTGGACTGATCGTCGGCCGCCGTACCTATGGAAAAGGCCTGGTTCAATCGCCGATCAAACTCAGCGACGGCTCTGAGATCAGGCTGACCATCGCCCGTTACTATACACCGTCGGGACGAAGCATCCAAAAAGATTATAAATTGGGAGACTCTGCCGACTATGACCAGGATTTGTATAACCGTTTCATTCATGGTGAATTTGATTCTGCCGACAGTATTAAAAATACGCACACAGAAAAGTATCACACCATGATCGGACGAACTGTATACGGCGGCGGCGGTATCATGCCGGATATTTTCATTCCGCGTGACACAAGTGGAATCACAACCTATTTCACCAGCATTGTGAACAGCGGAACACTTTACCTGTATGTTTTGGAATATTCTGATCAGAATCGTGAAAAGTTATCATCATTCAAGACTTATCAGGATCTGTACAAATATTTACAGTCTCAACCCTTGTTGTATGACTTCACGAACTTTGCAGCATCCAAAGGTATCAAGAAACGTCCGAACCTGATCAACATCTCCGGCAAACTGATTGAAAACCAACTGCAGGCCTATATCGTACGGAACTTCTTCGACGAAGCCGGATTCTATCCGATCTTCCTGAAAGACGATCCGACCTTACTTCGTGCCATCCAAATCATAAACGAAGGGAAATCCATTCCTACTTTAGAGAAAAAAGATGCAGACAAAGGAATTGCAAGAATCCAAGCAACACCTTCGAAAATACATAGCCTCGCTAAAGAGCTCGTACGAGAAGACTACACTGCTTGATTTTTCAGATAAAATACAGAAGCGGCTGGAAGAGACTGAACTCTTCCGGCAGGCTCGCTGCATCGCTTTATACAATGCCATTCCCGGAGAAGTGCAGACTGCCGGTTTACTCGAAAAATGGTTTGATAAAAAACAACTTCTCCTGCCGTTAGTTGTCGGTAACGATCTGCGTTTATTACCTTACAAAGGTCTCGATACTTTAAAACCCGGAGCTTTTGGCATTTTGGAACCGATCGATCCGAAAACGACAGTCCCGGAAACGGATATCGATCTGATTATTGTACCCGGCGTGGCATTCGACCGCCAATTGAACCGCATGGGACGCGGCAAAGGATATTACGACCGGCTATTATCGACTTTACAAGTGCCTAAAATTGGAATTTGTTTCGACTTTCAGCTACAGGACATGATTCCAATCGAACCTTTCGACAAGAAAATGGACATGATCATTACAGAAAAGGAAGTTATTACCGGATAATGATATCATGGATAACAGTTGCGCCGGCATATTCATTCAGGCTCTTCACCAGCCGCTCACGGCATAAAGTAAGCTCACTCCTCAATACGGCAGAAGTCAGCGATACATATAATATATGATCGCGTACATATATATTGCGCGTATACTGCATAACCATCGGTCCGAGCACCTCTTTCCAGGCACGTTCAACCCTGATCTCCAGGATCTTTTCATACAGTTCCGTATTATCTTCAAAGAAATCTCTCAGAACTTCACCGATTGCTTGTGTATTCTTCCGCTTCATTCCGCCTCCTCCATAGGTTGCACTTCACCTTGTTCTACTTTGAACAAAGCATAGTCATGATTCATCGCCTGCAATATTTCATCCAGATATTTACGGTTCGTATCCGTAATAAATATTTGCCCGAAACCATCGCCGCTCACCAGCTTAATGATCTCCGCCACACGTGAGGCATCCAGTTTGTCAAAGATATCATCCAGCAACAAGATCGGAGTCGTATTCCCTTTCTGAGCCAGAAAAGCAAACTGAGCCAACTTCAAAGCGATCAGGTACGTCTTATTCTGTCCCTGAGAACCGACCCTGCGAATCAGGTTCTCATCCAAAGTCATTTCCAGCTCATCCTTGTGTATTCCATTGGAAGTATATCCTAAAATCCGGTCACGTTCCCTGTTGGCAGCCAGCGATTCCGACAAATCTTTCTCCTCCAACTGCGAGATATAATGCAAACCGACCCGTTCCGTCGAACGGCAGATCGTCTGGTAATATTCATTAAAGATAGGAATAAAACTCTCGACCAGCAACTGCCTCTTTTCAAAAACCATCCGTCCGTACATTCCCATCTGCATTTCCAACACTTCATACAACGAGGCATCCATACTTTGATTTTTGAGAAGTACATTCCGTTGGAGCAACGCTTTGTTATACTGTATCAGGGCATGCAGGTATTGTTTGTCCTGTTGAGAAATGATCAGGTCCAGAAAGCGGCGGCGTTCATCACTCCCACCCCGGATCAAATCCGAATCCGCCGGTGAAACCATAACCAAAGGCAGCAAGCCGATATGTTCGGACAGTTTATCATATTCCTTTTTATTCCGTTTGAACTGTTTCCGCTGCCGACGACGGATAGCACAGAAGATTTCCTCCGTCCTTCCCTCATAATCATACGCTCCCTGAATGACACACATATCCTGATCGTTGTTGATGATCTGTGTATCAGGCGTATTTATATGGCTCTTGCAAAACGAAAGATAATGGACCACATCCAGCAGGTTCGTCTTCCCCATCCCATTATTTCCAAAGAAACAATTCATTTTGGGTGAGAAAGCGACTTCCGCCTGAAGAATATTTTTATAATTAAGAATAGAAAGCTTTTTGAGTATCATCTGTACCGTATTAATCGTACAAAATTAAAAAATATACTTCTAAGTATAGATTATATCAGTAAAAAAAACTACTTTTGCGCTTTGAATTGCCATTGGCATAAATCAGTAGATAAAAATAATAAATAACTATAACACATTATGGCTACTAAGGAAAAAAACACCAACACGGAGTTAGAAGTAGAAGAAATTGTTTCGAAGTCGGAACAGTTCATTGAAAACAATTCAAAAAAGATCATTTACGGAATTATAGCTATCGCACTCGTTGTTGGAGCTGTTTTAGGAATTAAACACGGTTATTTGATTCCCCAGGAAAAGAAAGCAGCCGCTGCTATGTTTAAAGGAGAACAGTATTTTGCTAAGGACTCTTTCAATTTGGCATTGAACGGTAATGGCGCCGACTTCGACGGTTTTGAAGGAATCATCGACCAATATGGAAGCACGACTTCCGGCAATTTGGCAAAAGCTTATGCAGGTATCTGCTATTTCAAAATGGGTGATACGGAAAAAGCTCTTGACAAACTGAAATCATTCAGCGGAGACGACAACATGATTTCTCCGGCTATCATCGGTCTGATCGGTGACTGTTATGTAAACATGGGTAACATCAAAGAAGGTATCAGTTATTTCGAAAAAGCAGCCAAGAAAGCAGACAACGAAGTGATCAGCCCGGTTTACCTGAAGAAAGCCGGTATCGCTTACGAAAACCAAAAACAGTATAGCGATGCAGTTAAAGCATACACGACTATCAAGGAAAAATATTTCAACTCAATGGAAGCAGCCGATATCGATAAATATATCGCCCGCGCTTCTGCTGCCAAATAATATAATTCACACGATATAAACTATATAAAAGGATGTCCCGTCAAAAAAGGCATCCTTTTATTTTAAATATAGAGTTATGGCTACAGCTTATCAAAATTTATCAGATTACGACTTCAACAGCGTTCCGGACGGCTCAGAAATGACCTTCGGTATTGTAGTCGCAGAGTGGAATAAGCACATCACAGAGAAATTACTGGAAGGTGCCTGCAACACACTGGAAAAACATGGTGTGAAACCGGAGAATATATATGTTAAACGTGTACCGGGTAGTTTTGAACTGACTTTCGGTGCAAAACGTATGGCTGAAACAAAAGATGTGAACGCTGTGATCGTTTTAGGATGCGTCGTGAGAGGCGACACTCCGCATTTTGATTATGTTTGCTCAGGCGTTACCCAAGGTATTACCGAACTGAATCTGATGTATGATATTCCATTCATTTTCGGTCTGTTAACTACCGACAACATGCAGCAATCGGAAGATCGTGCAGGCGGTAAGTACGGAAATAAAGGGGATGAAGCAGCAGTGACAGCATTAAAAATGATACATTTTTCTGACTAAACGCTTGCAGGTTTCAAAAATAATCGTACCTTTGCATCGCAATTGAAAATAATAGGGGCAGTTACCAGAGTGGCCAAATGGGGCTGACTGTAACTCAGCTGTCTTTCGACTTCGGTGGTTCGAATCCATCACTGCCCACTAACTTTTCAAAAGCAATTAAAATTGCGGAAGTAGCTCAGTTGATAGAGCATTAGCCTTCCAAGCTGAGGGTCGCGGGTTTGAGCCCCGTCTTCCGCTCTCAAGAAAAGGATAATCGAAAGGTTATCCTTTTTTTGTATATAAAAATCCCGACTTTCACAAGCCGGGATTTTCCGATTTAACCAAAATACTTATGAAAAAATACGAAAATCAAGTTGAGCAACCATTATCAAAACGCAAACCTTTCCATAGATCCCACTCTCTTAGAAAAAGTAGTCCGACAAACGTCTTTATCGGACTACCTGAAAGAAGAATCACTTCTTCTTTCTTTCTTCATAGATAAGGTATGCCTATCTATTTAAGATGCGTTATACCTCCTTTTTCGCTTCATCTATTTCTCTGATGCAAATAAAGAGCAAAAAAAGACATCCGCCAAAGAAAAACAAAGCGTGCAAGCGACAAAATCGTTTCATCGATAAGACAAAATCGTTTTTGTCCGTTCCAAGAACAATTTACCAGTCAATCAAATATTCTTTAACCCGTTACGACGACGGTATTCGCTTGGCGTCATATTATACACAGCCTTGAAATTACGCACGAATGTCCGGGAATTATTAAAGCTGGCTTCTGATGCTACGACTTCAATCAACTTATTAGAGGGATCCAATAAAAGAGTGGATGCATAAATAACGCGCTGCCTATTTATGTATCCATGAAAAGCTACATCATCTTTTAGTCGAAGAATTTTATTCAATGACTTCTTTTTGACATCGCATTGACGAACAATAATATTTACATTTATATCTTTATCCAGAAAATGCTTTTCTGTCACCACATATCGATGAATCTTATTATATATTTCTACGTATTCTGTATTGTCTGAAGGCTCAGATATTTTATATTGCGGTATATGCCAGTTCAATATTAGTACACAAAAATAGTTGTCTGAGACTTTAATTCCCCAAAAACGAAATTCTATTTTTTCATTCATATGTTCACCATGTTAATCAGAAAATTTTAAGGGCAGACCCAGTATAGCTTATAGTAAACACTACATACTAATATTAGATTTAGGTTTAGCGATAATAAATTCATACCCTATGACTAAAACAAATATAATATTTAACATCTTTATTTCCAAAGAAAATATCTAAATATCATTCTATCCCATATTTTCGTAGTCATTTTGCTTTTTATTTATAACTTTGGGGCAACATAAATATATTAATAATCTACGGAGATGAACGAACAGATAAAACAGATAGCTGAGCGTCTGGCGGGATTGCGGGACGCACTGGAGATTACTCCTGAAGAGATCGCCAAGGTCTGTAACCTGACCACAGAGCAATACCTGGAACTGGAAAGCGGCACAGTCGATATTTCAGTCAGCCTTTTACATCAGATTTCACAGGCATACGGGGTGGAACTTACTACCTTGATGTTTGGTGACGAACCTAAAATGAGTTCTTATTTTATTACCCGCAAAGGAAAAGGTATCGCTGTTGAACGTACCAAGGCCTACAAATACCAATCGCTGGCCGCCGGATTTGCCGGACGTAAAGCCGACCCGTTCATGGTTACCGTTCATCCGAAACCGGAAAATGAGCCTATCTATCTGAATTCGCATCCCGGGCAGGAATATAATCTGATATTAAAGGGCCGCATGCTCCTGCAGATCAATAACAAAGATTTGATCCTGGAAGAAGGAGACAGTATCTATTTTAATTCCGAACTACCTCATGGTATGAAAGCGTTGGACGGAGAAAAAGTCAGTTTCCTGGCTATCATTTTATAAATACAAAAAGTCATGTTAGAAAGATTCTTAGATCAGACGAGCTTTTCGTCGCAGGAAGATTTTATAAATAACTTCAAAATAAAAGTACCCGAAAACTTCAATTTCGGATATGACGTTGTAGATGCATGGGCCGCAGAAGAGCCAGGAAAAAAAGCTTTGTGCTGGACTAATGACCACGGCGAACATATTGATTTCACTTTCGCTGACCTGAAAAAATATACAGATCAGACGGCTGCTTATTTTCAATCTTTAGGCATCGGACATGGCGATATGGTCATGCTGATCTTGAAACGCCGTTACGAATTTTGGTTTTCGATCATCGCACTACACAAGTTAGGGGCAGTCGTTATCCCGGCCACTCACTTGTTAACAAAAAAAGATATTGTCTATCGCAATAACGCAGCCGATATAAAAATGATCGTTTGTGCCGGCGAAGATATTATCACCAAACATATTATCGATGCACTGCCGGAATCTCCGACTATTGAGAAATTAGTTTCCGTAGGTCCGGAAATACCGGAAGGTTTCGAAGATTTCCATAAAGGGATCGAGAATGCTGCGCCATTCGTTCGCCCGTCTCATCCGAACAGTAATGATGATATTTCATTGATGTATTTTACATCCGGAACGACAGGTAATCCGAAAATGGTAGCACACGATTTCACTTATCCGCTGGGACATATCGTAACCGGTAGTTTCTGGCACAACCTGCATCGTGACAGCCTCCATCTGACTATCGCCGATACCGGTTGGGGAAAAGCCGTTTGGGGAAAACTATACGGACAATGGATTGCCGGAGCGACCGTATTCGTTTACGATCATGAGAAATTCACTCCTGCCGATATGTTGCAGATGATCCAGGATTACAAGATCACCTCTTTGTGTGCACCTCCTACGATCTTCCGCTTTCTGATCCGCGAAGACATGACGAAGTACGATCTGTCTTCCCTGCAATATTGTACAATTGCCGGCGAAGCACTGAACCCTGCCGTATTTGAAGCATTCTATAAACTGACAGGCATCAAATTGATGGAAGGATTCGGACAGACGGAAACGACATTGACAGTTGCTACATTCCCATGGATGGAACCGAAACCCGGTTCTATGGGTGTACCTAATCCACAATATGATGTAGATCTGATCCGACCGGACGGAAGTCGCGCAGAAGACGGCGAGCAGGGACAAATCGTTATCCATACGACCCAGGGCAAACCGATCGGTCTGTTCAAAGAATATTACCGCGATGCCGAACTGACTCACGAAGCCTGGCATGATGGCATGTATTATACAGGCGACGTTGCCTGGCGTGATGAAGATGGTTATCTGTGGTTTGTCGGCCGTGCCGACGATGTGATCAAAAGTTCCGGTTACCGTATCGGACCGTTCGAAGTGGAAAGCGCACTGATGACACACCCGGCTGTTGTCGAATGTGCGATTACAGGGGTACCCGACGAAATTCGCGGACAGGTGGTAAAAGCGACGATTGTACTGGCGAAGGATTACAAGGAAAAGGCAGGCGAAGCATTGATCAAAGAGTTACAGGATCATGTAAAACGTGTTACAGCTCCGTATAAATATCCCCGTGTAGTTGAATTTGTCGAAGAATTGCCTAAAACCATCAGCGGAAAGATCCGTCGTGTGGAAATCAGGGATAAAGATAAGAAATAGAAGATTACACGAAAATGACATATCAGTTTACACGGATAGCAGTAAAGATAGGAAGTAACGTACTGACAAGAAAAGACGGTTCCCTCGATGTCACGCGCATGTCGGCATTAGTCGATCAGGTTGCGGAACTGCATCGACACGGGGTAGAAGTGGTTTTGATTTCTTCCGGAGCAGTAGCCTCCGGAAGAAGCGAAGTGAAACCCGGAAAGAAGCTCGATGCCGTCTCTGCCCGCCAGCTCTATTCAGCAGTAGGACAGGCTAAATTGATCAATCGTTACTTCGAGTTATTCCGCGAACATAAGATCGCTTGCGGCCAGGTTCTCACGACAAAGGAGAACTTTGGCAGCCGCACGCATTACCTCAACCAGAAACATTGCATGGAGGTAATGCTTGACAATAAGGTGATACCCATTGTAAACGAAAACGATACAATATCCGTTACAGAACTGATGTTTACCGATAATGACGAATTGTCCGGCCTGATCGCTACTATGATGGGGATGGATGCGCTTATTATCCTGAGTAATATCGACGGTATCTACAATGGCAATCCGGCTGATCCGACAGCAACGGTTATCCGGGAGATTGACGGTGGCAAACAGGATCTTTCAGAATATGTACAGACCAGCAAGTCTTCTTTCGGACGCGGCGGCATGTTGACCAAATGTTCTATTGCACAGAAAGTAGCTGACGAAGGTATCACTGTGATCATTGCAAACGGCAAAAAGGAGAATATCCTGCCTGCGTTACTGGCCAAAGGTAGTCAGACAGTATGCACACGTTTCATACCGGCAGCCAAACCTGTCAGCAGTGTTAAGAAATGGATCGCCCACTCCGAAGGCTTTGCCAAAGGAGAGATACATATCAATCGGGGAACAGAAGAAGCCCTGACCGGCAGCAAGGCCACCAGCCTGTTACTGGTAGGTGTCACCGCTATCATCGGAGACTTCGAGAAGAATGATATTGTAAAGATCATCAATGAAGCAGGCGTACAGATCGGTGTCGGGTGTGCCGGATACGATAGCCGGGAAGCTACCGGTCTGATCGGTCAACGCGATTTGAAACCGCTTGTTCACTACGATTACTTATATCTGGATTAACAGATTATGACTGAAAGTAACCTTTCCCCTCTTGAGAGGGGGTAGGGGGTGTGTTATTTTCAGGCAAACAAACAAATATTACACACCCCCTTTCCCCTCTCAAGAGGGGAAAAGTTACAACCGGTTAATAAACATGACATGGTAATCAATCACTTATTAAAGCAAAGCGTTACAGCATCCCGTCAACTTATCACGTTAAGTGACGAAGCGATAAACCGTATACTGACTGATACAGCAGACGAGCTGATGAACAGGCAGGCAGAAGTTCTTACGGCAAACGAGAAAGACCTCGCCCGTATGGACCCCACCAACCCAAAATACGACCGTCTGAAACTGACAGCCGACCGTCTGGCCGGCATTGCCGGAGACATGCGGAATGTAGCCTCACTCCCCTCTCCGCTCGGTAAAGTGATTAGTAAAGCTACCCGTCCGAACGGCATGGTGATCCGTAAAGTATCGGTACCATTCGGAGTGATAGGCGTTATCTACGAAGCACGTCCGAACGTCACTTTCGATGTATTCTCTTTATGTTTCAAAAGCGCAAACGCCTGTGTACTAAAAGGTGGTTCGGATGCCGACGACTCCAATCGTGCACTGGTTGCTATCATCCATTCCGTATTGGAACGCCACGGTATCAACCCAGCCGTTTGTACTTTATTGCCTCCCGAACGGGAAGCGACTACGGAATTGTTGAATGCCGTCGGCCTGGTAGACCTTATCATTCCCCGTGGCAGCAGTTCGCTGATCAATTTCGTACGCGACAATGCCCGCGTGCCGGTTATCGAAACAGGGGCCGGTATCTGTCATACCTATTTTGACAAGGACGGAGATAAAGAAAAGGGACAAGCCATCGTAAACAACGCCAAGACCCGCCGGGTAAGCGTTTGCAATGCATTGGATTGTCTGATCATCCATCAGGAACGGCTCAACTATCTTCCCTTTATCTGTGACAAACTGAGAGATAGTAATGTCACGATCTATGCGGATGAGCAGGCTTTCACCGCTTTGTCGGGACAATATCCGTCAGCACTGCTGCAACCGGCCAACAAAGACAGTTTCGGCACCGAGTTCCTCGACTACAAGATGAGTATCCGTACCGTAGCATCGCTTGAAGAAGCACTGGAACATATCGCCCGTTACAGTTCCAAACATAGTGAAAGTATCGTCAGCGAGTCATCCGAAGCTATCCGCCTGTTCCAGCAACAGGTAGATGCAGCCTGTGTCTATGCCAACGTATCGACCGCTTTCACCGACGGCGCGCAGTTCGGTTTCGGGGCCGAAATCGGTATCAGTACGCAGAAGTTACATGCCCGTGGACCGATGGCTTTACCGGAATTGACTACCTATAAGTATATTATTGAAGGGGACGGACAGATAAGGAAATCCTGAACCTAGAAATACCTTTCCTCAGATCAATACGACAACTTCTCCCTTACCCGGACTATTTCCTCTTCCAGCTAAGGGAGATTTACTTTTATCTTACGACTAACATCATATCTCAATTTCTATCCATATATTTGCTATCCCGAGGCACTAGTAAAGATATGGATTATTATATGCAGACATCCCACATGATATTCTACCGGTTCGTCTTGTCCGGTTTATTATTACTTATTTCTTATACGCCGGGATATAGTGAGGAATCTCGTCTGTCACAACCAGTCGACACACTCTCTTTCCACCTACCTGACGTTGTAGTGACCGCCATTGAAGGGAAAGGAGTGGGAAGTGTGTCGTTGTTGCCTCCCTCTGCCATAGAACATGTACAACCTTTCAGCGTCGCTGACCTGATGCAGCTCCTACCGGGAGGACTGACGATCAATTCTTCTTTTGGTCAACCTCAATACTTTGCAATCAGGGAAATTACACTGAACAATGGACTGAATAACCTGTACCCTCAGGATGCTGAACAGGTACAGATCGTGCTTGACGGTTCACCACTACATAGCAATACGGACATTGGAAATCCGTTCAGCGGTGCAGATACCCGTTTCCTTTCCATGAATGAAGTAGAGCAGGCAGAGGTTGTCCGTGGTATTCCCTCGGCCCGTTACGGAAATCTCACCAATGGAATGTTGTTGCTAAAAACCCGTAGTGGTAAAATGCCTCTTACTGCCGGTATACGCTACAACCCAAACATGAAGCAATACACAGCAGGAAAAGGCTTCGTCATTTCTCCTCCCGGACACACGTTGAACCTGCTGGCCGACTATACTGCACAAGGTAATTTCCACACCGGAGGGCTTCGTTTGGCTAATACCTACCACTGGCAACCGGGAGGTCATCCGCTAACAGCACGATTCGATTATTACGTAAGAATAGGTAATCTAAAAAGCTATGCCAGCGAAGAAAACCATATCCGACAAAAATTGCAAAACCACCGGTTGACCTTCAACGGAGAATGGAAACCCGGTAAACCATTACTCGAAAGTCTTTCATTCCGTGCCGACTTCTCTGCCTCTAAAACGGTGGAGGACAAATATTACGTACCGTTTGCCCAGCAAGTCTACACCCGCTCGACCGTCACTGGTGAAAGCGTAGCACAGGTATTGCCTGCCCGTTACATCTGTCGCGAACTACGCGAAGGGCTACCGGTCTATACCGAAATGGAAATACATGCCATCACACAACGTCCTTTGCCTTCATCCGGAAGCCGGATAGAGCTAAGCACCGGAATCACTTGGCGCAGCGAAGGTAACCGAGGTAACGGATTACAATTCGACTTCGAACGCCCGCCGAGCGACTCCCCCCGTCCCCGTTCCTATAAAGAAATACCTTTCTTGCATAGCGGTGCGGCTTTTGCTGAAGCAGTCTTCCACGGACCTTATGCAACGGTACAGGCCGGAATACGTTACCACGGCCTCGGGTGCAAGGATTACGGCTGGCTGGGAAGTGTCGAACCCCGCCTCAACCTATCGTGGACAGCCTTTTCTTCATCCCGCTACCAACTACGACTGAAAGGGGGCGCCGGACTGATGGGATATATGCCAACCAACGAAATGCTCTATCCCTCGCCGGTTTACAACGACCGTACAAGTTTTTACTATAACGATCCAAAGGAAGGCAACTCACTCGCCATTGTCTATACCCATGTATCGGATGATAGAAAAAACACCAGTCTCCGCCCCACGATCAACCGGAAATTCGAGACCGGTTTCATTCTCGGATCTCCCCTAGTAAATCTCGACCTGACAGGTTTCTATGAGCGGAAAACAGGAGGTTTCACCTTTATGACCGATTACCGGCCTTATACGTACCGGGCGTATGAATACCAAAGCGAAACAGGACTTCATCCCGAATACCGTAACGGGCAGGTATGGGTAAACGGGCAACCGGTTCCCTACCGGAACCGACACAGCTTTACAGCCGTCAGCACCCCGGCAAATGCAGAGACAACAACCAAGCATGGTGTCGAAATGACCGCCGACTTCGGTACGTTCCATCCCCTGCTTACCTCTCTGGTTATAGACGCGCAATGGCTCCGTATCAGCAACAAAACCGACCTGTTGACGGCCCATACCGAATCAGGCGAGATTAACGGAGAAAGTTATGCATATGTCGGCTATTATGATAAAGGATACAACTCCAAAGGTAATAAGTTGATCACTGAACAACTCAGCACCAATTGCCGTTTCATTACCCGCATACCCCGTATTGGGCTGGTGACGACACTTACCCTGCAAATGGTTTGGATGCAACGTTCCCGATGGTACTACAACGATGGAAACGAAACAGAAATCTGGCCCGTCTACTGGTGCGGAGCGGACGGTATCCGCCACCCGTTCACCGAAACAGAGAAAGCCGATCCCGATTTCTCTAAATTACTCATAATTGGTAATCCCAATGATTTTTTACAGGATACATACAAACCCTACGGTTTGATCAACCTCCGTGTCAGCAAAGAGTTCAGCCGCTATGTCACCCTGTCTTTCTTCTCCAACAACCTTGGGGATATGCGCCCGGTGCGCCTCGTTGCTAGCACGGGAAATTATCTGCGCCAAAATCCTTCTCCTTTCTTCGGATTGGAAATGCAAATAAAACTATAAATATAGAGATATGACAACACAACTCAAATACATAAAACTATGCCTGCTTTTCCTACTGCTTACAGCAGGATGTTCGGAAGTCCCTTTCGATAGCCGGGTCATACACATCCGCCTCGTGACAACGGACAATACTCCGGAACTTCCGCTCAATAATATCCCGATCGTCATAAAAAACCAAACCATCGGCAACTCATACACGCAAGCGACCGACATTGACGGGAAAGCAGATATTAAGATCTCTCCGGGAATCTGTTCCGTCAGTTTCTCCCACCGATTGACAAAAGGCATGACTACCTATAACCTCAGTGGAGGATTGGCAAGTCTCACGGTAGAGCCTGGAAACCAGGATCTATATCTGGAACTACCAGTTTCTCAGACTACCGCCCCACAGCTGGTGATAGAAGAACTCTATTTCAGCGGTTGTATGCGAATTGACGATAAAACCCATTATACTTCCGATCAGTATCTGGCGATTGCAAATAACTCCGACCAGACCGTTTACCTCGATGGCCTCTGTATCGCTCAGGCCGCTCCTTACACGACAGCAAAACCGTCAAGCTGGATGCAATTGACTGACATGAAGGAGATTCCTCTCGCGATGATGTGCTGGCAGTTCCCCGGCAACGGTACCGACAATCCGCTCGAACCCGGTCAGCGACAAATTATCGCTACAAATGCAGTCGACCATACTTCCGGTCCGGCAGGTGTTGCCGCATCACTGGACCTCTCGCATGTAGAATGGGCCTTTTGGAACGCTGCCTTGACCTCGAGCCAAATCACCGCCGGTGTACGCCCTCTGAATCTAGTCTGGCATGGCAGTGCAAAAGTATATGCCCTGACAGTCAGTGGTCCGACCGTACTGCTCTTCCTGCCCCAAAGTGATATGACCGCCTGGGTTGCCGACAACAGTCACATAGGAACTGAGCCGGAGACTACCTCCAAGTTACAATATTTATATATCCCAGCCGAATGGGTAATCGATGTCGCCAACTTCGTCACCTCTGCGGTACAGACAGCCAACAGTCGTATCCCCCTCACGATGGACCCGTCCCCCGGCTTGGCCGGCCCTACCGGTAGCGGTTTTGCCTGGCGAAGAGAGCACCGGAAAGAGGGAAACCGTACCGTTTGGGAAACGGGAAGAGGAACCTCTCGTGACTTCAGTCGGCAACAACCAAGTATGAAAGACAATTCCGGTACAAACTAAGTAACAACTTTTTACGATGACGACCAGACAACTACATAAACTACTATTTTATTGCCTGCTTACTATAGCCTCACTATTTACGGCAAGAGGACAGGACAATTCGACCGAACAATCTGAATTATCTGAAATTACTTGCACAGGCATCAGCTACCGCAAACATTTCAACTCCTGGGAAAGCTCTCTCAACCCGGCAGGAATCCAGTATACACCCATCGACAGTTTGTTGGAAACCCGGATCATATACAGCAATCGACATCATGTACTTGCAGCTGTCGATCAACCAGACAAGACCATGCAATACGGTGGAACGGCAGAAGGTTACAAACGATTAGGCAAGTTACAACTCTGTGGAGGTATGGGTTGGCAACAAGATCGCCTGAAAGGACAAAGCTGGAACTACCTCGTATACCCCGGCAGCTTGGTTACGGCAGGCGACTCCTTGAGTGTTCCACACCACTTCGAGCAATACAGCATCTACGGAAAGGCAGCTTATGCCTTCTCCTCCCGACTCCTGGCTGGGCTGAGCGGTGCCTACACTGCAACCAAGAACAAAGATGCCTCACCGGAAGGACGATACAGCGGCAATGCATATATAACCACCTTCTCGATCGGCCTGATCTATACCGTGCAATCCGTCCGTACCGGTCTTTCAGCCTCTTTTGAACACCGGACAGAATCATTCAGCTCCGGTAGTGACAACAATAAACGCCTCTACACTTTCCCGTCGGGTTATTTCATTCCTATGACAGAATTCAGTTTCGGAACCAAGGGAACATCCGGAAGTTCTACAAAGAGCACAGGTCAATATCGCAGCATAACCAATGGAGGGCAAGCTGCTTTACAAGCGGAATGGATACAAGCCAATCGGAAATGGTTCAACGAGCTGAATGCCGGATATGAATGCCGCAGTATAAGTCCTGATTATACGTCCTTCCTGTACGGTTGGAAAGAGCAGGCCATTACATTTGGTTACCACAGCAGACTGGCGATACCTCACGGACGATGGATCCATCTCCTTACCCCTGCTCTTTCCCTGCAACGTACCCGATCTGATCGTATCCTGCAATCATCGACCCTGCTTCGTTTCGCCGCACGCCATACGGCAAAAGTATCGGTCGGTTATGAACTGGCACACGATTACACTCCGGACGGTCCTTCCCGCGCCTGGCAACTGACAGCCTCCCTGATGGATCTCCGTGACAAATATTACAGTTATCCTTACACGATCGCCCAACTTACCGGCACCATCCGGATCGAAACAGCCTTCCTCCGCCATCTCGACCTGCCGCATGCAAGACATCTGATGGTACGCCCATCCGTATCCTTACAGACAGGCTACGGTACAGAAGAACACATCACCCGAGAAGAAAATAAAGCCGAAGTTGAAATGGGAACCCTCCGCAATTACGAACGTGTCAGTTCCCGTTTCGCCGCCCTCACCGCTACACGTTTACAACTAGGTATGTTGATGGAATACCGTCGCCCACTGATAGACAAAACAGACGGAGGATTACGCATACAGGCGGAGATTGAACAGATCATCCGAAATAAAACCAATTACCGGACGGATAAAACTGGTGGAGGCATTACTTTTTCGCTTATCGTCTGGATCTGACACTTCCCCTCCCGGCACAGAAGTACCACATCGTTCATAATTAGTTCCATATCGTCCGTATCTCACAGACACCTTAGGAAACTTGCTTCGGGTGTTCATACCTTTGAAGAGTGAAATTTGTATGATACATTGATAAGCACTTAATAAACTATGGACAAAAAGACGAATTCACTCTTTGTGATGCAACGCTTGTATGCACATATATTAAATGTTATGGAAAATGAAAAGCCATACCTCGACCCTGGGTTGACCTTAAGGAAACTGGTACGTCTTATCGGAACAAACCGCACGCTCCTCTCAACGACTCTGAATAGCCAATCGCAGATGAATTTCAATAAATGGCTAGCAACTTACCGGGTAAACCACCTGTTGGAAACAATTCGTTGTACCCCTGATAAAAGTATTGACGAACTATATCCAAAGTCAGGATTTACCTCCCGAACGTCCTTTTATCGCCAATTTCATCTTGTTACCGGACTGACACCTAGAGAATATCTCAAAATGCAAGAAGAAAGAACGACCCCAAATCATTTATAATCTATACTACATTGTATACATATCATTTCCTGTTGCTTTTTATATGTTTCTTTTCACCACGCACTCTTCTCCGAATATCTATATATTGTAGTCTGCTCCTCCTTACCCTACCGTCGCAGGCCAAACAGATAAGAGAAAGTAACCGTGCCGATTCCGTTATGCATCTCGTAATAGCCAATGCCACCGCTTACGAAAATGCGGTGGCATCCTATGAAACCGAAGTATATGTGAAAGGGTACACAGCGGTACAAAAAAAGAATATCCTTATCCACTTTTCCAACCTGATCTTTCCGGTCGAATCTAACCCAAAAGAGACAGTTTTCGAAATGGTGAGCAACTTCCGGTACGATGCTCCCAATAATTACCGTCATAATATCGAGGCGATGAACAGTAACCGTCCGGTCAGAACTGCCAAACAAAAAGAGGTACTGTCGTTCATCAACATGAACATTTACTCGCCTACCATTTATAATAAAGGGATCATCATGCCTGTTGCCCGGGAAGCTTTCCGTTACTACAACTTCAGCCTGGAGAATGTGGAGGATACGGCCGGCATCCGCATTTATACCATTCGTTTCACCCCGAAGCAGTGGAGTCAGAAACTGCTGGACGGACATCTCTACATCGTAGACGGAAGCTGGACAATAGACCGGGCGGAGCTGAACGGACACTCCACCCTCTCGGAGTTCACCCTCCGGATGCGTTTCAACCGTGACCGTCGCTACTTCCTCCTACCGGAAGAAGCGAACCTGAAAGTCCGTTTCCACGCAGTGGGTAACAAGCTGGCAAACTACTACCATGCGACTTACCGTTACAAATCGGTCACCTGGATAGAGGAGAACAACGAACCACCTCAGCGGAAACCGCTTGACCAGACACGCTACTTCAGCCTGTCGTCCGACACGATACCTGTCATCCACGATACGGCTTACTGGCAGGCCAAACGCAATACAGGTCTTACACCCGATGAATTACAGGTCTACCACCTTACACCCCAACAGCCTGTGACCAACACCAACAACTTCACTCCTTACCTGAAAATCACCGAACGGCTGACAAATACTATGAACCTCGACTACAAAACCACTCGTGTCAAATACTCGGGTCTGCTCAACCCTTTCCAGCTGGGGTATTCGGGAAACAACGGCTTCACCTACCATCAACGATTACGTATCAGCAAGACCTTCGACCGTGACCGCCAACTGCGCTTCCGTCCCGAACTGGGTTATCTGTTCAAGCGACGACAGCTATTCTTCAAACTGGCGGGGGATTGGGAGTACCTTCCCGAGCGGCAAGGTATTCTCAGCCTGACCGCCGCCAACGACAACCCGAGTTACCCTGCCGGCGTGATACAACGGATCGGGCAACAACTACAGGACAGCTCTTTTCTGACCACCGAAAACCTACACAACAAATTCAGGCATTATTACATAGAGCTCAGGAATAATATCGAGCTGGCAAACGGGCTGAAACTGGCTGCCGGTCTCTCCTTTCACCGGAGAATACCGGCGGAGAAAAATAAGCATGCCTTTCACGACTTCACACCGGCGGTCGGCCTGACGTATACCCCCCGGCAATATTACTGGATGGATGGTTATCGGAAAGAGTATCTCTACTCTCGTTACCCGACCTTCTCCATCGAGGTGGTGCAGGCCATCCCCGGGACAGGTCGCAACGCGGGTAATTACGGACGGGTAGAAGCCGATATGCACCAAAGTATCCGTATCGGCCTGTCGCAACGATTCAACTATCACCTGAGCGGCGGGGGATACTTCAACCGGAAAGCACTCTATTTCGCGGACTTCCGGTACTTCACCCGGCATTATTTTCCCGAGTCGTGGAACGATAGCTTCGGTGGTGTATTCTATCAATTGCCAGGCATACACTACAACATATCCGACAGCTATGCCCAGTGTCACCTGATGTTCGAAAGTCCGTTGCTCCTGTTTCAGCTGATAAAAACCAGACATGTCCGGTATGTCGTTTCCGAACACCTCTATTTCAGTCAACTCTGGACACCGGATCTTCCCTGCTACACCGAGCTGGGATACGGTGTGGGCAGCGACCTGTTTAATGCAGGTCTCTTTGCCGGATTCGAACGGGGGCACTACCACAGTATAGGGGTGAAGTTCACCCTGGAGCTATTCCACTAAAGAAAAAGACAACCGAATACCGCCCTATACCAAATCATCCGAACAAAGTACCAAATCGTTCAAACTTCACCTCCTCTATTGCTTATCAATCTCTTCTGTAATACATTTACTGCAAAATCAGACAAACACCCAGCATTAGTATGAATACACATTACCCGGACAAAATCCGCCGAAAATTACCGTTACTGGCAATTACCGTCCTTTCACTCCTTCAGATGCCCTGCTTCGCATGGGATTTCGCCGAACACCGTAAGATAGGTGACCGTGCCATGAGCCTGTTGCCCGCACGACTGGCCGAAGAAGGTATTTTTGCCAATGAAGCGGAAGCAGACAAGGCTATACTTTCCATATTGAACATGTCGCACATGGAAGGAACGAATGCCTATGCCATGAACGAGCTGACACAGTTACCCAACATCGTAACCTACGGTACGCTGTGCGGACTGGCAGGCGACCATGTTGAAAACCCTCTCTTGCTCGAAACCGGTCTGCAAACCCATTTCTCCAAGACGAACCGGACACTGGCTCTTGAATTCAAGGCCATGAACGAGTTCCTGACCGGTGCTTCCAGCAAAGAATTACTCGATATCAACCTGGCTTACGGCCTGCTTGCCATTAAAGACCTCTCTCACTTCTACGCGTATGGGAAAGGGCTGAACGAACACCTCCGTATGATAGACCCGGAACTGATCCGCCGGTTACGGAAACCTTCGGAGGTGAACGATGTCTTCTCCAGGCTAAACCATCTACCTTCGCTCTCGAAGTACTTCTGCATACATATCTTTGCCGCTTACCTCGCAGAAGAAGCAGGCAAACAGTTATACGCAGGCAACCGAACAGCCTCGAACGACCTTATGTTCTATGCTACCCTCTATGAAGCCTTTGCCGAACACTTCCTACAGGACTCGTTCGCATCGGGCCACCAGATGGTGCGCCGCGGCTTCTCGGCATCGGCTGTCTCCAATAATAAGAGCTTGCACGACTTCTACAATACAATTCCCGTACAAACTGCCAATATGAAGGGTGAAACCTGGTCGGCCTACGGTGATAAGCGACTGAACCAGAATCCTATGAACTATAGGAATGCGGATGACTACCTGAATATCCGCGTTACCAAACGGCATGCCTATACGCTGGATAAGGGTGACAGCTATGAACGTGAAACACAAGTGTTCTATCAGGTAGTTACCGCTACCTGCCAGTCGTTGACGGAAGTATGGATGGCATATCATAAAGCATCTTCGGGGAATAGCTATAACATACTGGAAAAACTACCCGCAAACGGTAAAGAGCTGCCCGATTTTATATATGCCAACTTCCCGGTTGTGCGCCAGTTCCCACTCCCGTTCGGTACGGATATCAACAGCCTTCCGATAAACGATATGACAGACCAACGCAAAGAGGAATTGCAACTGATAGTACAAGAGCCTTTCACCCGTAACTTCATCCGCTCCAGGGTAGCCAACTCATTCATGTTCCTTATCGGTGTGCCAATCCATGTAAACCGACAGGGGGTAATGGCGTACGGAGCACGCCTGAACGCCAGTATGTTCAACTGGCACAAATTCGGGAACGGAACAACGATGGTCATGAAACCAGGCGATGTCGCCCAATGGATCAACCCAACAATATCCGGCTATTATATGCATGCCCCCACTGGCTCTTATATGATGAAAAACTGGAACATCAAGGCGGGTGTAAACTATGCCGCTGATATATTTGTTTCTCCCCGCCGTTTCCTCGGTCTATATGGCTATATGGAAATGGGTGCCGACCGTCGTAATAATGAAACTCGTTTTCTGGTAGCGCCCTCTGCCGGTATACAGTTAGGATCGTTGATAGGACTACATGAATTCAATATGCCGGGATGGCTACGTATCCCTTTGGGGATCATTCTACCTTTGAAATTCGCCGTCACCTGCAACAAAGCAGCAGGGCGTCCTGTGGAATGGATCAGTAATATGGAGGTCGATATTCTGTTTTAAGCGGCAGGCATTTTATAATGTTACGTTATATAGCACGCCTGTGTTCCCTCTGTTAACACAGGCGTGCTGATTTAGATATAATGCTTATATTTGCGATGATGAAATACGGTCACTGCATATTACTCCTGCTGCTTATAAGCCTTCTTTGTGCCTGCCACCCACGACGATCGGCAGAAGAAGGGGAACGTTTTCTTCAAAAAGAAGAAAACTATAATTCCCGTAATAAATATCCCGCAGATACTTTCCTTATCAGCCGTTATTCCAATCTTCTGGAAGCTGAACAGCTTTACAACTTCACTCCTACTCAACAACTACGGCTCAAACTATTGCAACTATATCTATTTAATGGATATAATATTCCGCAAGCAACACGAATAGCTGACAAAGTAGATGATTTAGCTCTCCGTATAGGTAATGATACGCTTTTATGCACTGCCCGGATACAGATCTTCCTGCTGGCTCAGGGCAACGGAGATACGACCCGCATGCTCCATGTCATCAGGCAACAAGAGCAATTGCCTCCTTCCCTCCACCACCTCAAAGATATGGGATTTTATTATATGGGTATGGCTGTCTACTACCAGAAACAAGGCGAATGGCAACAGGCTCTTTACTGGCTCAAGAAAGCTCGCCCGCATGTAAAGTCGGTATATGCCTGGTATTTACAGATGTGCCAGTCGCTTCTGAAGGTGAAAGCCTACTCCGAAGCGCAGCTATACACGGACAGTATCCGGATCGTATTCCCTGAAAAAGTAACGAAAAGTAACACGCCCTATTTCGACTTCCACGGTCAGGTACTCATTCATACCAACCGCAAGAAGGAGGCACTCGACTGGTATGCCAAAGCAACTGAACAAATAGAAACCGTCCATAAACAAAAAGGCTCCGCAACATACAGCAAACAACAAATACAGACAATCTACCATGCCGCTCTTTTGCATCATCAACAAGGACAAACAGACTGGGCGATCAGACATCTGGAAGAGTTACAACCGCACAAGTACCCAATATTATATACTTCTAAAAACAATCTATACAACGATACATTATTGTTACCAAACTGTTTACACCTCTTAAGCGAATGCTATGAGGCAACAGGACAATTGCAGGCTGCCACCCGCTGTCTACAAACACTCGATTCTATTCAACATACAGAAATCAAACGGGGTAGTATATCTTTTATAAACTATAAGCACGAATTACGACGAAACACCATGCTCAGCAGTAACCTGGTAGAGCTGGAAAAGGCAGCCGTCCATACCCGGCAAATACAATATCTGCTTTATGCTATCATAAGTTGCCTGCTGATAGTGATCATTGCCGGTCTGCTGGCATGGCAGCGCCATCAGCGACGGCTTCGCCAGTTATACGAGGTATTGATGGAACAGCATACTATCTGGTTGCAGGCGCATGAAACCGAGGATATTCTCTCCCCCGGCATACTACCCCTACCCGTTGAACCGACCTCGGAGAAAAGTAAAGAACCGGAAGCACCGGAAATACCTGTTATAGATGTAAGGCAGCCATCCCAGCTCTTCCTCAGCATCCTCCATCTGATGGATACCCGGAAACCTTACCGCGATCCGTCATTCGACCTGGTAACTCTGGCACAACTAGCCGCAACAAACCGTTCCCAGCTATCCTCTTTAATCAACCGGGAAACACCCAACGGTTTCAGCTACTGGTTAGCCGAATACCGTGTGAACGACCTAATCCAACAAACTGAACTTTTCCCGGACAAAAGTATGGATGAACTATACGTGCTTTCCGGCTTCCCCTCACGAACCACCTTTTTCCGCCAGTTCCGCCTGGTAACCGGACTTACCCCCAGGCAATACAAGACACAACGGAATCGCCCTTGTTTCATAAAGTCCGAATAGAGTACCAAATCGTCAATATTTGAGTCCACCCATTGCAGAACTATCAACGGATTGATACATTTGCCACTTAAACAATCATAATCAAGGCACAATGAAGAATCGGACACAACCGGGATGGCTATGGCTGTTCCTATGCTTTCTCCTATATATGGGAACTGCATGTCAAGACAAAAATGAAGCAGAAGATGAACAACTTACCAGTGGGTCTTACTATGACGGAGAGCTGCGATTCGTAGATTTCCACAGGAAGATGGCACCGGGAGCCTATGAATGTTACTTCACCAACCAGGAAGATAAATCAGAACTGGTAGTAGCTGCTATAGTCTATTCCGAAGAAGGAGAAGTGGTCTTTATCCCCGAGTCGCCTGTACGTACCGGCGATTATTACTTCAACCGAGCCGTATTGGTAAAAAGCGACTTGCCGGCTAATGAAACGGAAATTGGATTTGATGTTCCCCTGGGATGCCAGGTTAGTATAACCAATGAATCCTGCATCCTCAAGGAAGAGACGGTAGATGAAAACCTGGAATGTTTTGGTTCAGGGACAAAAGATGATCCTTACCGTATATCTTCTTATGTGCATTTGGAGAACCTGATGACTATGATCAACTCCACAGAGGAAAATAATAAGAAGTATGGTGATAAATACTATATACAAACAGCCAACCTCTCGTTGAAGGTGCCTTGTGCCAACCTCAACAACGGCTGGAACTCGATCGGTAACCATATCACCCGACCTTTTGCCGGGCATTATGACGGGCAGGGTTACAAGATTAAGAATATGACGGTCAAACGTACGGGCGACATCGTGCCCCAGCCGGCCGGATTGTTCGGCATCATCATCAACAGCAGTATCTGTAATGTGAAGTTGGAAAGCTCGACGATCGAAAGCGATTTTGCCGTAGCAGGTATGCTGGTCGGTGCCGTAGTGTCGACAGGCGATATGCGCCTGACCTCCGGACTGAGAAACTGTAGCGTATCGAAAGATTGTAAGATACAGGCACCTTACCTGGTAGGCGGACTAGTAGGCGGTGTCAACCAAAATGCGCGTTTGGTAATGAGCGAGTGCACGAACAATATGCCGGTATCAGCGGCTCACCAGGGAGTAGGCGGGCTGGTCGGAGCCGCATTCTTTGCCTCTTCCGTTACACTCGACGGTTGTTCCAATACGGCAGCCATCAGTGGAACTTCAGGAATCGTAGGCGGACTGGTCGGATCGGCTGACACACTTCTGATCAATGACTGTAAAAACTCAGGAAAGATAACCGGCGGATACAGCTCTATCGGCACCGGCGGACTGGTCGGCGGCGGTCTGAATGTCATAACGAGTTTCAGTGAAAACCGAGGTATTGTAGAAGGCGATCGCGAGGTAGGAGGCATTATCGGCTCGACCGCTCGTAACTCATCGCAAAAGGTATATGGCGACACGCATATCTATGCGTCCGGTAATTATGGAACGATAACAGGGAACAGCGAAGTTGGTGGTCTGGCGGGAGCCGCCCAGATATTGATTTCAGGCAGTTACAACTTTGCAACCGTACAGGCGTCTCAAAAGAATGTCGGCGGACTGGCAGGACTGGGTCCGATGGCAATCATCATCGGTTCGAGTAACGATGGCGATGTTACATGCTCCGGATCGGACAAAGATGGTTTTACGGGAGGTGTACTGGGTTCAGCTCAAGACTACGTGATTACCGGTTCCAACAACTTCGGGACTGTCAGCAACCCCAACGGAAAAGGTACGGTTGGCGGTATCCTGGGCGGATGCGACCTGCTGGGTATCGTTTCTTATTGCGGTAACTTCGGGACCATCAAGGCGAAGGAAGGTTCGGCTGGTGGTATTATCGGTCGCGCCGGTAAACCGAAGAATATGACAGACAAGATGATTGCAGACATGGTACTGGGTACAGCCTTAAGCGTGGCTTCCATAGGCATGTCGGCCTCTGAAATACCCGGCGAAACCGGTAAAAAGAAAAAAACAGCCAAGATGGAAGCCCAAAGTTTGCGGATAGGCAATGCCAGCAAAGTACTCAACACTTTTGTCTCGGTCAACGACCTGAGTTGGACGATCGCCAATGGCGTCATGAAAGAAGCCGACCTCTCACCGGAAGCATTAAAGCAGTTGGAATATAAATCAAGTCAAGCACTCGAAAACCACCACTACAGCAGGATACAGACCATGCAGTTGGGACGAAGCGAAACGTTGAATCTCTTCAATACCATGGAACAACAACAGAGGCAACAAAAAGACTTCCTCACACGCATCAGCGGCGAAAAGAGCCCATACCAGGATAATCTGAACGAATGGCGTAATGATGTGGAAGACAAGATGCACAGCCGTGAAGAAATGCGCGAAGTGGCAGGACATGTCGGTGAAACGATCGCTTTCATCGGTGATATCATCGGATTCTGCAAGGTACCCAACCCAGTAAGCATAGTAGTGACCGCTATAGTAGCCATCTACAACCTAGTGATGAACTTGACGGACTATAGCTACAACCGCGTCGGCATCCTCCAGTCATACAATTACGGTGAAGTGCAGGGAGGAGACAGTTACTACTCAGGAGGTATCGCTGGCGAGTTGCACGACTACGCCCGTATCCTCGATGCAGCAAACTTGGGTACGATCAAAGGGAAACAGGCCGGAAGCCTCTTCGGCAAAGGAGGACACCTCCCTGCCGTAGAACATTCCGTCAATCTGCAAACACAGAGTATCCCTTTCTATAAAGAATGTATCTTCCATGACACGGTAAAGAACAACCTCGACATCTCCGGCAACGACAAAGAATTGAACACTCAAAGCACATACAATATGCTTGACTTCAATAATCGTTGGACCTGGAACACCAGCGTCCGACTGCCCCTCTTAAACAAATCGCAATTCGAATGAACGGAGAAAATAACAAATGTTCAACCCATAAACAGTCTATCAAATATGAAAGTAATCAATAGCAATATAGAGAAACTTCTCACCTTTACCCTCCTTTCAGGATGCCTGCTATTAAGCGGATGCAGCAAGGACGACGACGATACGGATATCCCCGGCCAACCGAACGAAAAAAACGAGATTGTGCTGACCCGCAATGTATCCGCCTCCATCCCACTCTTCTCGGCAACCAGTGCGACACCTCCGGGCGACTGGCTGTTCTGCTTGGCTGACGAGGATGACAACGAATATCTGATTCCCGGATCGGCCGGTGAAAAAAAAGACGGTACCTACCTTCACCTGGATTTTTCAGAAGGCGACAAATGCATCACCTATACCGTCAAGTACGTCACCAATCCGGAACAGACGGAAAGCTATGATCTGGGGTTCACTATCACACTGGATGCCAGCGGAACCATCACTTGTGAAGATGTATGGGACGAAGATCTGGAACTGTTCGGTAAAGGAACCAAAGAGTGGCCCTATAAGATCAGTTCGCTGAAAGACATAGCGACAATCTCCGGTTTCTGTGATGATACGAAATGGGAAGACACCTGGTTTATCCAGATATGTGACATCAAATGTGACGAAGGCATAAACAAAACATATAATGAGAAGAACGGAGGGATCAAACCGATCGGGTTCTCATCTTCTTTCAAAGGGCATTACAACGGGAAAGGTTACACGATCAACAAACTCAAGTTCATCGCTTCCGGCACGACAGACAATATCGGAATGTTCAGTGTAATCGACGGCAACGCAACAATCGACAGTCTACGGATAGATGCGGTCACTATAGAGAAAGCACATGAGAATATAGCTGCCCTGGTCGCTGTAATGCGAGGCAATGCTTCTGTTACAAACTGCTCCGTCACAAATGGCAGGATCAGTGGCATTAAGAATGTCGGCGGACTGATCGGACGGATGGAAAGCGGCACTGTGACTAACTGTGAGAGTGACGATTGCGATGTGATGTCGAACATGCAGAACAACCCTTACACCGACTGTATCGGCGGTATGATCGGAGCCGTACAAGTACCCCAGGGAGCAACGATACATATAAAAGATATCCGAAGCAATTCCAAAGTTATTGGGAATGAGAATATAGGAGGTGTGATCGGCTTCATCAGTTCCTCCGATGCTTCCTATTCACTGACGTTGGAAAATCTGGCGATGGGACTGATGAATATAACCGGAGAAAGAAGCGTTGGCGGTATCATCGGCGGATGTACCCTGCCACTCACATTGAAGAATTCAAGTAACCGCTCTATCATCGATACACAAGGAAACGACCGAAGGGATTTCGGAGGTATCGTGGGAGCCATCTCCACCACAGGGACTGTCCTTCTCGATAATTGCCAGTCGGGTAAAAACAAAGCAGGTACCCAACCCGACCCATCGCAGAAATATATAGACGGCGGCTCGCATACGGGAGGACTGATCGGCTACGTACGTGCCGGACAAGGTGTCAAGCTAATCAACTGCAGTCTCACTTCCAACACGTATGGCTTCGACCAGGTAGGCGGTCTGATCGGTCTCTGTGCATCTGAAGTAACCATTGAAAACTGCAGGAATGAAGGCGGTAATATTCAGGCATCGGGCATGTGTGCCGGTGGATTGATCGGGCAGGCTACCGAAAGCGTCAGCTTCAACAGCAGCTGTGTGAACCAAGGGAACGTAACGGCTACCGGCAGCTATGCCGGCGGCTTCATCGGACAGGCTAGCAAGATCAAGTTGTCAGGCGGACGTAGCCAGGCAAACGTGACAGCCGGTAAGAAATACAGTGGCGGATACATCGGGTATGCAGCTGACCTGACGGCCCAACTAATTGACCAGCCCACCATTGCCGGTACCGTATCCGGCAACGAGGCGATAGGCGGACTGACCGGATATGCTGTCAAGGCCTCGGTGAGCGACGTAAAACTAGGGTATATCGTAGGAGAAGCGGCTGCGACGACTAAATATACGGGTGGTCTGATTGGTTTGCTCGACAATGGCGAATTCAGTCAATGTACCTTCACCGGTTCCGTACAGGGAGGCGAAAAGACAGGCGGCATCGTCGGTTATCAGAAAGGGGGCAAAATCGAGAACTGTACAACCCGTTCGGAAAACCGCATACTCTGTAACGAAACTGGAGAAGTAGGTGGCATAGCCGGCAGCATCACCCATACGTCCATCACCGGATGCAATAACTATACGACCGTGACCAATACCCAACAAGCACACCTGACAGGCGGCATTGTCGGTTACGTAGACAAGCAGCCGGACGACCTGCAGATAAGCGGCTGTAACAATCACGCATTAGTAACCGGCGGCGACCAGACAGGCGGTATCATCGGAGGCCACCGCAGCGACAAAGACTCGAATATCCAGGTTGCCAACTGTCATAATACCGCGAATATAACCGGAAAAGACGAGGTGGGTGGTATCGTCGGCAGCCTCATCCAGGGACAGATTTACCGCTGTTCCAACAAGGCAACCATCACCGGAACTCGTAGCGCAGGCGGTATTTCCGGTTGTATATACGGTACGGAATCTTATTATCCCAACGGACTCGTCAACGAATGTTTCAACACCGGGCGGATAAATGCGCCGGATAAAGTGGGTGGGATTGTCGGACGCTTCTTTGGCTGGAGCCATGCCACGGTTAAAAATTCGTATAACAAGGGAGAAATCGGACACGACGGATCCACAAGTTGTGCCGGCATCGTCGGATGTATCGATAACAATGCATACAGTCGTATCGAATACTGCTACAGCGGCGGGACACAGCGTACCGGCTGGGGTATTGCCGGACGCTATTTCACGATGGTAGGTTCGGAAGTGACCTTCGTTAAATGCCATTACTCAAAGGAAAGTGCCACCACCGACAAGCTGGATAACTCGGACTGCACGAAAAACTCCAATGCCGGCCTGGGTACGCAAAGTAACTTCAAAGGCTGGGATTTCACCAGCACATGGGTGATGAAGTCGATGCCTGAGCTTCAAGAAAATAGGGAGACGAATCAGTAATTAACAGAAAGACTAATAGTATGAAAGACTGTATCACGAAGAATATGATCCGGGAAGAAGCCAACCGTTGCTGGATGTGTCATGCTCCGGTTTGCTCTGCTGCCTGCAAAAGCGGAATGCAACCGGCACGCATGCTCCGCTCCCTTCGTCTGGAGAATGAAGCCGGTGCCACCCGTCATGCCCGGCAGATGGAGGGCTGCCTGACTTGCACGGCCCGTGCCTGTGAAAAAGCCTGCCTGCGCGGACGTAACGGGCAAGCGGTGAAGATACACGATATATTCAGTTACCTGTATAAACAGGGAGAGAGTTCATCCGAACAAAAAGCGACCGACTCTCTTCCTACCGGAAAACACTCTCTGCCCGATCTGTCTCTCGACTTCTGCGGTATCCGTTGTGAGAATCCGTTTATTCTCGCCTCCTCCCCAATAGCACACAACTACGAAATGTGTGCCCGTGCGCTCGATGCAGGCTGGGGCGGTATCTGTTTCAAAACCATATCCTATTATCCGGTGGAAGAAGTTTCACCACGCTTCGACCAGGTGCAACAGGGAGGAGTCCCTTTTATCGGCTTCAAGAATATGGAACAACTGTCGGAAGCACCAATCCGCACAAACTTCGACATACTCTATCGTTTAAAGCAGCACTATCCCGACAAACTGATCATCTCATCCATCATGGGACGGACGGAAGAAGAATGGACTCACCTGGCTCATTTCTCCACATTGGCCGGAGCGGATATCATAGAGTGTAACTTTTCCTGTCCTCAAATGACCAGCGAAGGGATGGGATGCGACGTGGGGCAAAACCCGTCGCTGGTACGCAGCTTCACAGCCGCCGCCTGTCGGGGAACACATTTACCCGTGATCGCCAAAATGACACCCAATCTGACTCATATCGTACCGGTAGCCCGGGCCGCCTGCGAAGGTGGAGCAACCGGTATTGCCGCGATTAACACGATCAAAAGTATTACCCGTATCGATGAAGAGGCGATGACCGCCTTACCCGTTATCAATGGAAAAAGCAGTGTGTCGGGTTATTCAGGAAAAGCAATACGCCCTATCGCCCTCCGCTTTATACACGAACTTGCGTCCGACCCAATTATCGGACAAGCACCTTTAAGCGGGATCGGAGGAATCGAAACATGGCGCGATGCGCTCGATTTTCTGTTACTGGGCTGCACGAACCTTCAAATATGTACTTCGGTCATGCAATACGGCTATCGTATCATAGACGACCTACGTGAAGGATTACAACTCTACATGCAACGGAAAGGCTATACCAACCTGTCACAACTGACCGGGCTGGCGGTATCGAACATCGTACCACCCGAATCGCTCGACCGCACGACAATCTGCCGTCCCGTGATCGACCGGGAACTTTGCATTGGTTGCGGCCGATGCTACATTTCCTGCCAGGACGGAGGACACCAGGCGATCGTTTTTCCTCCCTCCCGCCGTCCGGCTATCGATGAAGCACAATGTGTAGGTTGTTTATTATGTAGCTTGGTCTGCCCTACAGGAGCGATCCGACAGGGAGAGCGGATAGGGAAAGTTCATTCATAACAGTTACATTCTCTTCCCGAAATAGGTATAAATCCGTCGCGAGTCGCTATCTTTGTCCGGTCAAACAATAACGCGACAATTATGAGACATTTCACTTGTGTACAGGATTTAGGCGACCTGAAACAGGCGCTTAACGAAGCTTTCGAGATCAAGAAAGACCGCTTTCAGTTCACAGAACTTGGCAAGAACAAGACGCTGTTAATGATATTCTTCAACTCCAGCCTGCGTACGCGCCTCTCTACCCAGAAAGCCGCGATGAACCTGGGGATGAACACGATGGTTCTCGACGTGAACCAGGGAGCATGGAAACTGGAAACCGAACGCGGCGTCATCATGGATGGAGACAAACCGGAACACCTGCTGGAAGCTATTCCGGTCATGGGTTGCTACTGCGACATCATCGGTGTACGTTCTTTCGCCCGCTTCGAAAACAAGGAAGACGATTACAACGAAAAGATCATCTCTGAATTTATCAAGTACTCCGGTCGTCCGGTATTCAGTATGGAAGCGGCTACCCGCCATCCGCTGCAAAGTTTCGCCGACCTGATCACAATCGAGGAATATAAGAAAACAGCTCGCCCGAAGGTGGTTATGACCTGGGCACCGCATCCCAAGTCTCTTCCGCAGGCAGTTCCCAACAGTTTTGCCGAATGGATGAATGCCACGGATTATGAATTTGTGATTACCCATCCGGAGGGCTATGAACTGGATCCTAAATTCGTAGGCAATGCCCGTGTGGAATACGATCAGAAGAAAGCCTTCGAAGGTGCAGACTTTATCTATGCCAAAAACTGGGCCGCTTATACCGATCCGAACTACGGCCAGGTATTAAGCAAAGATCGCGCCTGGACTGTCGATACGGAAAAGATGGCACTGACCAACAATGCTTATTTCATGCACTGTCTGCCGGTTCGCCGTAACATGATCGTTACCGACGACGTGATCGAAAGCCCGCAAAGCATCGTGATCCCGGAAGCCGCCAATCGTGAAATTTCGGCACAGACGGTACTGAAAAAGATATTGATGGGATTATAATATCTATGGTTCTACCAGACTCATTTTCAATATCAACTATCATACCATCATAAACCGACACAAACATCACTTATACAATATGTTAGACTATGACAGTTACTATTTTGAACCATCATTCATCTATCATAGAACTATCATAACCTGCGATAAAAACAGGAAATATACTGCCTTTTCTCACTAAGTATATTACTAAAACTCAAGAAGATAAGGAATAAAGATGTTTACCACCCGGGTCTCGAAGACCTCGACACCCGGGTGTGAGTATCGTCGGGACCCGGGTATAAAACCGATCAATACGGGCATGTCGGCAACAAAAAGTAAGCATTCCCACGAAGTTAAGTCATAGTTTTCTGAAAAAAAGGTAGGCAGGAAACGATTAAATTGAGCGATACCTATCGGTTACAGCCCCTTTTTAACGGATAAAGCAGTTCTATTTTCGTTCAAAAAAGAGGTAAATGAGGATTTATGATAGTTCTATGATAGATGAATGATAGTTCAAAACGTCAACTATCATAGCCATACACATTGATATACATGATATACGAGCGAATAATGATAGTATGATAGTATATTTTAAATTATTTCAATAGGATAAGAAACACTCAAAGTAAGAGCTACTACCGAACTTCCATAAACCTCTTTATTATGACGCCTTACCTTCAAACTTATCTGTTTATGAATTGTTTTATAAGAAAAGTGATTCATAAAACAATAACATCATGGGCTTCAACATTGCAAAAACAGATAAGAAACGGGTTGTTATTATTGGTGGTGGTTTTGGGGGATTAAAGCTGGCCAATAAACTGAAAGGAAGCAACTTCCAGGTAGTCTTGATAGACAAGAACAATTTCCATCAGTTCCCGCCCTTATTGTATCAGGTAGCATCATCCGGTCTGGAGCCGGGATCAATCATATTTCCTTTCCGAAAGATATTCCAGAAACAGAAAGACTTCTACTTCCGAATGGCAGAAGTGAAAGCCGTTATCGCCGAACGAAACCTGATCGAGACATCGATCGGTGAACTGAGCTACGACTATCTGGTGATAGCCTCCGGTACCATCACCAACTTCTTCGGTAACAAGACTATTGAAGAAAAAGCATTACCGATGAAAACGATCCAGGAAGCTCTCGAACTAAGGAACACCCTGCTTTCAAACTTTGAAAAGGCTACAATCTCTACCGATCCGGAAGAAAAACAAGCACTGATGAATGTGGTCATCGTTGGTGGTGGAGCCACTGGCGTAGAGGTTTCCGGAGTACTGGCTGAAATGAAAAGATTCGTTATGCCGAAGGATTATCCGGACCTGAAACAGTCGGATATGAATATCTATTTGATAGAAGGTTCTCCCAGGTTACTCGGAGTAATGTCTACCGAAGCATCCGAGAACGCAGAGAAATTCCTGAAAGAGATGGGCGTAAACATCATACTGAATAAACGGGTAACAGACTATCAGAGTTCAAAACGTCAACTATCATAGCCATACACATTGATATACATGCTATACGAGCGAATAATGATAGTATGATAGTATATTTTAAATTATTTCAATAGGATAAGAAACACTCAAAGTAAGAGCTACTACCGAACTTCCATAAACCTCTTTATTATGACGCCTTACCTTCAAACTTATCTGTTTATGAATTGTTTTATAAGAAAAGTGATTCATAAAACAATAACATCATGGGCTTCAACATTGCAAAAACAGATAAGAAACGGGTTGTTATTATTGGTGGTGGTTTTGGGGGATTAAAGCTGGCCAATAAACTGAAAGGAAGCAACTTCCAGGTAGTCTTGATAGACAAGAACAATTTCCATCAGTTCCCGCCCTTATTGTATCAGGTAGCATCATCCGGTCTGGAGCCGGGATCAATCATATTTCCTTTCCGAAAGATATTCCAGAAACAGAAAGACTTCTACTTCCGAATGGCAGAAGTGAAAGCCGTTATCGCCGAACGAAACCTGATCGAGACATCGATCGGTGAACTGAGCTACGACTATCTGGTGATAGCCTCCGGTACCATCACCAACTTCTTCGGTAACAAGACTATTGAAGAAAAAGCATTACCGATGAAAACGATCCAGGAAGCTCTCGAACTAAGGAACACCCTGCTTTCAAACTTTGAAAAGGCTACAATCTCTACCGATCCGGAAGAAAAACAAGCACTGATGAATGTGGTCATCGTTGGTGGTGGAGCCACTGGCGTAGAGGTTTCCGGAGTACTGGCTGAAATGAAAAGATTCGTTATGCCGAAGGATTATCCGGACCTGAAACAGTCGGATATGAATATCTATTTGATAGAAGGTTCTCCCAGGTTACTCGGAGTAATGTCTACCGAAGCATCCGAGAACGCAGAGAAATTCCTGAAAGAGATGGGCGTAAACATCATACTGAATAAACGGGTAACAGACTATCAG